>ENA-OVGQ01001069-OVGQ01001069.1-human-gut-metagenome-genome-assembly--contig:-NODE-1069-length-31992-cov-32.995867_pt1 | contig 31992 bp, 20 predicted proteins | sample MGYA00237774_ERZ505427 | MGnify/ENA primary metagenome ERZ505427 (study PRJEB26158, sample SAMN06016404) | human gut metagenome | biome: human gut; feature: ankylosing spondylitis patient; material... | reverse complement strand
AAACCGGTGAGGCACCACTGCGGATTTCGCGCTCATTCTTAAATGAGGCACCTCGCCCCTTATACGACAATGGCGCTTGGGCGACATGCCATGCCACCCAAGCGCCATACGAACCGACATGCGATTATTGAATCGAGGCCTCCTGCCGCGCGACCTCCAACGCCTTGTTGAAGGCGTCCGACGTCCAGCTGGCTCCGGCCACCTTGTCGACCTTCAGGTCCTTGAGCGGCTTGCCATCGACCACGCCATTGATTGCCTCGGCGAAGTCATTCTGGTGGTTCTTGGAGATCGTCGTGAACGGATGCCCCACGATCTCGACCTTCTCGACCTTCTGGTCGGCGATGGTCAGGTGCACGTCGATGGAATCCTCTCCGACCGGCCCGTACTGGCCGTTGATCGAATAGGTGCCGTCCTTGTAGTTGCCGGTGTCCTTCTTGTCGGAGGTCGTGGACTTGCGCTTGGAGGAGCTGTCGGAGCCGCTCGATGACTGGGACTCGCTCTCCTGCGACTTCTCGGTCTCGCCGGAATTGCCGGCATACTCGTCGTTCATCGGCGCGGCCTTGGGCTCGCCGCAACCGGCCAGCAGCGTGGTCGCCGCGATCAGTCCCGCGGCCGCCACCGTCACGCTCTTCAGCGTGCGGGATTTCGACGGGGAACCGCCGTCCGCAAGCCCGTCATGCTGCAGAGCGCTGCCGTCACTCATGGTCACCACCTGTCTTCGCCGCCTTGGTAGGATCAATGAAATCAATGGAAGAATCGCCATGCTGCGCACCTTCGGCGTCAGAACCGGTGGACGCAGGCTTGCCACCGGCCGCTACGTACGCATCATGTGCATTTTTATCATTCCACTTCTCGCCCACGAGCACGCCGTGGTTGAGCATGATTTCACGCTGGGCGCAACTCGCCACGAGAGCGTCATGGGTGACCACGATGACCGTGGTGCCCTGGTCATGCAGCTGGCGGAACAGGTCGAGGACGATCTTCTCGTTCTTCTCGTCCAGGTTGCCGGTGGGCTCATCGGCGAGAATCAGCTTCGGGTTGTTGATCAGCGCACGCGCGACGCACACGCGCTGCTGCTCGCCGCCGGACAGCTGGCTCGGCAGATGGTGAGCGCGGTCCTTCAGACCGACCTTCTTCAACGCCTCAAGGGCCTGCTTCTCGTCGACGACCGAATGGTAGTACTGCGCGACCATCACGTTCTCGACGGCCGTCAGGTGCGGCACCAGATAGAACTTCTGGAACACCAGGCCGATCAGGTTCTTGCGCACGTCGGCGAGCTGGCCGGCGTTCAGATCCTCCAGCTTGCGGCCCTCCAGCGAAACGGAGCCCTTGCTCGGCGTGTCCATGCAGCCGATCATGTTCATCAGCGTCGTCTTGCCGGAACCCGACGAGCCGACGATGGCCAGCCATTCGCCCTGCGGAACGGTCAGGCTCAGATCATCGACCGCATGCAGGTCGCCGTAGATCTTGGAAATATGATCGAGTTCAAGCAGCATATCCATGATTATTCCTTAACTATTCCAACTATTCCTCGCGCAGCACGACCGCGGGGTCGATGCGCGTGGCGCGATGCACCGGGGGGATGGATGCGACGACGGCGACCAGCGCGCTGAACACCACCGACACGACGGCGAGCCACCAGCTGAAACCGATGGAACGCTCAAACACGGTGGCACACAGCCAGCGGGCCATGCCATAGCCTGTCGCCGTGCCAAGCAGGCCGCCGAGCAGGCCATACACCGCCGATTCCACATAGAACTCGACGCCGATGGCATGCGAGCTCGCGCCGAGCGCCTTGCGCAGACCGATCTCGTTGCGCCGCTGCGAGACGATAGAGCTGATCGTGGTGCCGACGCCGACCAGCGTGAACACCAGCACAACCAGCGACACGATCCAGAACAGCGTCTGCAGCATCGTGATGACGCGCGTGTCGGAAGCGGTGATCTTGGTGACCTGCTGCGCCTTGACATGCATCGACGTCATATCGTTGATGCTGTTGACCAGCGCGGTGAGGTCCGAGGCGCCCGACGAGTATTCGATGACGTCCACGCCGCGCGTGGAGCCGGTGAGCTTGTCCACGTCGCCGGCCAGCGCGTAGATGATCGAATCCTCGCTGCCGCCGGTGTCAACGATGCCGGCCACACGGAACTCGGTGCCGGACGTGTCCATGATGTCGCTGGAGACGTGGCCGTTCTGGGTCTGCTGGGCGCCGGTGGAGCCGGACGAGGTCTGGCCGTCTGACGTGCCGTCAGTACCGGACTGGCTCGCCTGTCCCGAGGACGCGGCGTTGTCTGATGCGCGGTAGCCGATGGTGATGCTGCCGCCGACCTTCAAGCCCATCGCATCGGCGACGTCCCGGCCGACCAGCACCTTGCCCGCGGACGGCCAAGAGCCGTCGACGACCCAATGATGGTTGAGGTTCCTGACCTGCGCGGGGTTGACGCCGGCCATCACGTACGGGGCCGCGTTGACGCGCACGTTCTCGTAACGGTACGTGGCGTGCTTTTCCGAGCCCTTGGCACTCACCATCTCCGTGGTGTGCTCGACCATCGCGTCATCGATGCCGGACTTGCCGTTCTCCGAATCGGCGAGCGGCGTCACGATCAGGTTGGCGCCATAGGCTCGCATCTCCTGATTCATCTGCTGCGGCACGGCGATGCAGATCATCGCCAGACAGGACAGCGTAGCGGCGCCGACCAGCGACGCCACCACGGCCATGACCGCGCGAGACCGCCTGCGGAACACCGCACTCAACAGCATCCTGAAGAACATACCGGTATTGGTCATCTCAGCACGCCTCCTTCATCATCGTCTTACGATCAGCGTCCATGCAGCACCTCCGCCGGCTTGAGGCTCAGAATCGAGCGAATCGACGACGCCGATGCCAGCAGCACGGTCAGCGCCAGCAGCACGAACACCAGCACGAACACCATCGGGCGCATGGTGATGCCCGAACCGAACACCACCTGCCCGATGATCTGCGCCACGCCCGAGCCCAAAGCGGCGCCGACGATGGCTCCCAGAAGCGAGATCGCCGCGGTCTCCGCCATCATCAGGCGCGACACCGCGCCATCGGTTGCACCGATCGCCTTGAGAAGGGCCAGTTCGCTCGACCGCTCGCCGATCGAGGCGACCATCAGGTTGGCCACTGCCACGGCCGCGGCGAGCAGGCTCAGCACCGTCATCAGGATCATCACGGCCTGGGTCTTCTGCAGCACGTTGCCCTGCAGCGCGGCGACCTGCCGCACCTGCTTGGCGACCGCGCCGGGAATGACCTCCTCGATCTGATAGGCGATTGAGCTGGGGTATGCCGTGCAATACCAGGTCTCCCACTCGTCTTGGCTGAGCGCGGCGGGGTTCTGGGCCGCCTTGCGCGCCAGATCGTTCTCCGGCGTTGTCAGCGCCTTCACCTCGATCTTGTCGACGGAGTCCGGCAGATCCGACAGCACCTGTGCCACCGACGAGGAGATGTAGATGGCACTGTTGTCGTCGTCGCCGGAATCGTAGACGCCGGTGATGCGAATCTTCTGTTCGTGCGTGTTCCCGGCCGCCGTGGTCTTGCGCAAGGTGACCGTATCGCCGCGTCCCACGCCGAGCTGCTGCGCGAGCGTCGTGCCGATCACACCCTGATCGGTGTCATCCTTCGGCCAGCTGCCGTCGAGCTTCCACCATGAGCGCATGCCATCGACGCCCACGACGGTGGTCTCACCCGACGCGAGCTTCAGCGTCTTGTTGAACCACGTGCCGACTACCGCCGCCGCCGTGCCGTTCACCTGCGCGTGGACGTTGAGTTGCGGCGCGAAATTCGTGATGTTGAACGCCCAGAAAATCGTCTTGATCTTCGCCGCGTCGGACTCCTTCAGGAACGAGGTCGGATCCGCGTCGGACTGCGGGCCGCCCTCCATGTTGTACAGGTCGGACACCACCGCATCGGACTTCGGCTGCACGGTGATGTTCGAGCCATACGTGCTCAGCTCGGCGTTGAGCTTGTCGCCCACGTCGAACACGACGCCCAGCATCGACACCGACACCGTGGCCGACAGGCACACGGTCAGCGCGATCAGCAGGCGCCTGCGTAACTGGCGGGTGAACGAGCGCCTGATCATTCTCAGAAAGAACATGGTCTAAACCCCTTCCTGCCTTACTGGAAGTGGGCGCTCAGCGCGTCCAGGTCGGCGGTCTGAATGGTGATCTTGCCGCTACCGGTCTTGTACGGGAACGGGATCGGGTTGCACCCGCCCTTGAAGCCGATGGTCGCCAGGTTGATGGCCACCTCACACTTCTTGCAGATGATCTTGCCGTCCTTCTCGTAGTATCCGGCGTCGCCGCAGTTCTCGCAGGCGTCGAGGCCGATGCCGTACGCGCCGCCGTTCTTCTTGATGATGATGAAGCGCATCACGGTGCCGTCCTTGGCCTTGTATTCGAAGCGGTGCAAATGGCCGTCCTCGACCTGGCTGAACGGGATCGTGGCCACGCCGTCCTTGAGCGAATACGCTTCCGGCGGCGAGAGAGTCGGCTGCTGGTTGATTGCGGCCACGCCCAAGGTCAGCGTCGCGGTAACGCCGATCATCGCCACCACGCTCCATGCGGCGGCGGCGATCGCACGGCGCCGGAACGCCTTGTGCTTGCGCACCGTGGCCGCATTGACGTCGGCCGCGAGTCGCTTCGCAGAAACCGGCATACGCAAGCCGGCCACCACCGAGGCGACGGCGGGAATCAGGAATATGAACGCTTGGGCCATAATCAAACCGGACTTGTTGTTGATCAGCCAGGCGAGCATCACGAACGCGATGTGCGGGAACCGCAGCGTGCGGGCCTGCATGATCTGCAGCAGGCCGGTCAGATGCTGCATCAGCTGGATCACCAGCACCACCAGCACTGCGGACAGGAACGCCGGACGGACCGCCGTCGAACGCATCGTGCGGAAGATCGCGGCGATGACCGCGGACGCGATGATGCCCAGCACAAAGCCGAGCGCACGCAGCAGCATATCGGACGTGAAGATCGGGTCTCCCGGCTCGACCCAGATGGTCAGCTGCAGGATCACGTCCGGCAGCGCATAGAACACGGTGAGCGCGATGCCCAACGCCGCCACCAGATTGGCGAGATGCATCACCGCGGCGTGCCGACGCCAATTGCGGGTGATCAGTCGGTTCACGAACACCAACACGATCAGCAGGAGGTCGATGACCACGCAGCACCACAGCACCGGGTAGTTGATGAATGTACGCTGGTTAATCACCGCGGATGCACGCAGTCCGGCGAACACGATCGCCGCCACCAATCCGATGAGGATTCCCCACAGACGCCATCGGGAGCTGATCGGCTTGTCACGCCCCTCGCCGACGGTCAGCATCACACTCATGCACATGACCAGCAACGCGGGCCCCAGCGTGCCCGGCATCACCGCTACGAACTGTTCGAGCATTCGCACCCTTTCCTTGTTCCGTCTATTATGTTCCGTTCATTCCGTCATAAAAACAGCGAAAGCTCCTCTCGGGCAGAGAGGAGCATTTCACTCAGGCAATGTCAATCACCACTGACGCGGGGTGTATTCCCAGTTGTCGAAGGTGACCTCGATCGGCTCGGTCCAGAAGCGACCCTTGACGCCGGTCTCGGGATCGACGTGCAGCATCCAGCCCTTCTTGGCCGGGGATTCGATCGACAGCTTCAGCTGGTAGGTGCCGGCCTTGTCGAGCTTGACGTTGGCGCCGTAGTGCGGGCCGTCGGAGGCGTTCATCTGCATGAAGGTACCGGAGGTGGCCTTGCCGCCTTCGACTTCCTTGCCGGTGGACTTGTCGATGATCGTGTAGTTCACGGTCAGCTCGGGGACGAAGTCGCCCTTGCCGTAGCCCAGCTCGGTACCCTTCTGGTTGGCGTGGATGTCGGCTTCGAGGTGGAAGCTCGAATCAGCGGCCTTCAGGCCCATGGAGGCGGGCTCCATGTCAATCGGCTGGAAGTACACGGCGCCGACGGTCAGCGGGCCGGCGTCCTTGTCCTGCTCCTCGGCGGTGCCGGACGGGCCGACCGGGACCTCTTCAAAGCCTGCGCCGGAGCTGGAGCTGGAGTTGTCCTTCTTGTCGCTGGACTGAGAGGAGCTGCCCGAAGACTTGTTGTCGGAAGCATTGTTGGTGGAACCGCACGCGGACAGCGAGAAGGCCATGGAACCGGCCAGCAGCACGCCGAGCAGGGCGGCGATCTTCTTGTTCTTCATCATTTCTCTATTTCCTTTGTTGTGTAGTGAATGGTATTCACAGATTGTTGGGTTGATTGTTCGGGGCACCGGCCGTCACGGCAGCCTTGGCCTTCGCCTTGCGCTGCTTGATGAAGCCGACCACGAACAGGGCGATCACCGCGATGGCCGCAATCACCTGGGCGATGATGCATTCGACGTACGGGTAGAAGCCGAGCCAGTCGTTCGTCGGAACGCCTTGCAGATACGTTGCCGGGAGTGCGTCGCCCTCGATCAGCGAGTGCACGCCGCCGCCGGCGAACACGACCACCAGCACCGACATCAGGATCGACGTGACCAGGAAGAACGGTCCGATCGGAATCTTCACCGACGTGAAGCGAATCACGAAGAAGATGATCAGCAGCACCACCGCGGCGGCGACGGCACCAATCACCATGCCATGCGCATCGCGGCTCATCGTGTAAATCGACTGGTAGAAGATCACCGTCTCGGCGCCTTCACGGAACACGGCGAGGAAGCTCAGCATGGCGAGCGAGATCACCGTACGGGACGCGACCTTTTCGCCGGCATCGACCTGTGAGGAGACGGAGGCCACCGCGGCTTCGGTCTTCTCCTTGATGTACCGGTTCCATGCCTCGACGCTGGACTTGTTGAGTATCCAATTGCTGGTCCATAGCAGCATGGCCATGGCAATCAGGGCGCACACGCCTTCCATGATCTCCTGAATCGGGCCGGACCCACCGAACGCGAGCACGAAGATGACCGCGACCACGCCTGCGCCGGCAAGACCGGCGAGCACGCCCACATAGATCCACTTGGTGAAACGCTTGTTGCCGGACTTGACGAGGTACGCCACCACGGCCGCGACCACCAGCAGCGCCTCAAGACCCTCACGAATCAGAATCAGGAACGCCTGGCCGACCGAGCTGGTGATGAACTTGGTGAAGCTGCCTTCCTTGTCGGCGGCACCGCCGTCGAGCTTGCCGGCGTCCTCGACCAGCATGGCCTTCAAATCGTCGACGAGCTTCTTGGTGTCTTTGAGCGAGGCGCCTGTGTTCATCGACTTGCGGCACATCTTGAACTGGTACTCGACCTGCGAGACGCGGTCGCCGCTGATGGCGTTCATCACGTTCTTCTCGAAGCCGAGCTTCTCGTAGTACTGGTAGTAGGCGTCGTTGACGAGGGTAGCGCCCTTCGCGCCGTCGCCGCCCGCGTACGACTTGTAGGCCTTGTCGAGGATCGGCATCATCTCGTTGGCCACGTCGGTCCAGCTGCGGTCGCCCTTGCCGGGGTTCTTCTTCTGCTTGGACTGCAGAACCTTGCGCTCCTTGGCGATCTGCTCCTGCAGCGCCTTGTCGTAGTCGCGGGGATTGGCGAGCTTGGTGTTCGCGTCGAGCTGCTTGGCGGTGCTGTCGAGGTCGGAGACGAGCGCGGTCACGCTCTGTTCGATCTTCGCCTCGTTGCCCGTCACATATGACAGGTCCTGAATGTCTTGGAACGCCTGCTGCTGGGAGGCCTGCTTGTCGGAGCCGATGTTGTCGGTCACGACCTGGGTGAAGTTGGACGCCACATAGATCTCGTTGTATGCGGCCATGAAGTCGGACGTGGAACCGGCGGTGTTGCCGTCCTTGTATTCCTTCTGCCCCTGCTGCAGCTGCTTGTCCATCGCGGCGGCGACGTCGGCCCATGTGTCGTAATCCGCGGAACCGTCGGCGGCCATCGCCTGCGGGGCGAACATGACGGCCATCACCGTGAACAGCGCCGCGACGACGGCCAGCGAACGACATCCAACCGCCCGAAGATGCGCTACCGCACGACATCGCATATTGGATTCCTCTCCATATCAACGCTTTCTAAACCATCTATGCAATATAGAGAAAAAAAACCTGAAAGAACAGTCTTGACTTTTGAATTTTTATGCGGTAATAGAGCGGCCCCTGAGGCCGAAATGTCTCATATTGTGGTCATTGTATGGGTGGCCCATTAGGGGCCGCTCTCAAAACTCGCAGATACAAGACGTTTTTCGGGTTTTTCCCCTTGTATCTGCGAGTTTTGAGAGCCTGCTTCAGCCATCAAGACGATTCAACACCTTCCGCTCGTTGTAGAACGCGAAGACGATGCCTCCGATGCCGCACAGCACGGCCGCGCACACCGCGGCGATGCGGTAGCCCGCGCCCGAGGCCACGCCGATCGTGGAGACGCCGGTGAACAGCAGCATCGCCACCGACTGGCCCACCTTCATCGCGAACGCCAGCCGTCTGGCCCATCATCATGTGGTGCTGAGCGACGGCAGCGTGCAACGGCTGGACACCGCATCCTCCAGCGGGAACCCCTACCGTCCCATCTCATCCGGAGGCCTCAAAATCTCCGGCATCAACGTAGGCTAAGACGGCTGCCCCCGCTGGCGAAATGCTACGCTGAGGGGCATGAGCGGATTGCATGGGCGGATGCCGTATACGACTGCGTTTGAACGCGCGATGGGCACCGGAATGATCATTCAGTCGGCGACGGCTCTCGACGACGGCTTCCGCTCGAAACTCGACGCGTTCATCGATGGGTACGAGTCCGTGCTGTCGCGGTTCCGCGCCGATTCGCTGGTGACCGCAATGGGCGAATCCTCGCATGGCGGCTCGTTTGATTTTCCCGATTGGGCCTCCGGGCTGTTCGATCTGGCCGATGCGTTCTGCACCGCGACCGACGGGGCGCTTGACCCGTGTGTGGGCGAGGATCTGATCCGGCTTGGCTATGACGCACGGTATTCGATGACAATGGAACCCGATGCGGAGCATCATCTCGGTGCCGTCCACGGGCGCCCGACATGGCGCAACGATGTGGAGCGTCATGGCACAACGCTGGTGACGCAGCGCGCGGTTCACTTGGATTTCGGGGCTTTCGGCAAGGGATATTGCGCCGATCTGATCGGCGCGATATTGGACGGGCACGCGGGCGATGAAACCGTCCGGCAATCCGCCACCGGCCCCGGCTCTCACGCGCCCTACATCATCGACGCGGGCGGCGATCTGCTGATCCGCATGGGCGAGCCTGCTCAACCGGCCCCACTCGCCGAGGGGCCAGGACACGACACCGGCGACACCGTCACCATCGCTCTGGAGGATCCCGACAACCCCGGAACCGAGGCGATCGGCATCGCAAGCATCGTTGACGGGGCGTTCTGCGCGAGCGCCCCCAGCCGACGCCATTGGGGTGAGGAGGCAGGCCGTCAGCTGCATCATCTGCTCAACGCGGTCGACGGCCGTCCCGTGCGCGATGTCGCCGCGAGTTGGGTTTATGTGCCATCGGCGGCTGGCCGACCCTACCCCACCGCGCTGGCGGATGGACTCGCCACCGCATGCTTCGTCACCGCACCGGACAAGCTCGCCCGCGCATTCGACTTCGAATGCGCCGCGGTGCACGCCGACCGCACGGCCATCATGAGCCGTCACTTCCCCGGCAACTTCTTCACCGTATAAACAATGCGGGAGGGAGCACCTGCGTCATGCCACCGCCAGGTTTTCTTGTGCCTATTCGCCACGCTCGCACATCAGTGGCGCCGACACGTCAATCGCCGCGCCGAGCGGTGCAGCAAGCACCTTATGGATGTCCGGAGCGATATACAGGTTGCCCCTTCCGGCCGGATACGCACGGAGTGACGAGACAGCGCGTGCTGTACGGCCGACGGGCTCTTGCCGAACCTTCTCCTCAACATACTCGCCGTGACGGCGGGCTGCCCGATGAGGTACATCGCCGTCTGCACGGACAGGCCGCTGTATCTGTGCTCATCCAATAGACTGCGATACCTCTGCCGCACATTGACAAGACGCTTCACGCGCAGCAGCGCGTCCTCACAGGATTCCTCGATGTCTTGGCAGAAGAACAGTATCCAGTCGTCCCAATCCCCTTTCGTGGAAACACCGAGCAATCTGTCCTGATATTCGGGTCGACGGCGCTCGAACCACGGGGATACGGACAGCAGCGGCTGGCTCAGCAGGCCTCGGCTCATCATCTGCAACAGCACCAGCAACCGCCCAATTCGCCCGTTGCCGTCCGTGAACGGATGCATCGTCTCGAACTGATAGTGGAACATCGCCATATCCAGTACGGCCAGTCCCGGCTCTTTACGTGACCTCCACCAGTCCACAAGCAACTGGACGGCTATATCCAGGTCTCGACCGGGCGGCATGGGCACGAAACGCGCATCCTCGATGCGCCGCGTGGGTGAGCCGATGAACACTTGGGTGGATCGCATATCCCCGGCCTGTGGATTGTCGGACTTCGTGTCCTTCACAAGAAGCTTCTGCAATTCGCGCACGAGAGGCAGGCTTATGGGATGCCCGGACTGAATCTGGCCTATGCCGCATTCCGCCGCATCGAGGTAGTTCAGCACCTCGCGCATGGACTCGCTCAGCCCGCTTTTGTCCTCGCCCACCTCATAATCCTGAACGAGAACGGTTTCGAGCGGCTCGAACGTGCCTTCCAGGGCGCTGGTGCTCTGCGCTTCGCGACGCATGGTCGGGCGACGCGGCATATCGGGGTTAGGCAGGTCCTCCCCCAGCTCGCCGGGCGCATCTGGCGCGAACATTTCTTTCTCCATAACACCAGCTGTACATATTTTTTAAATCATTCATACTAAGATTTGCGAAATCTTAGTATGAACAATGATTAATCATGCGCTTTACCGCACCTCATCACACCGCATATGCAAAAGCGACGCCGTACGCGAGCCGGCAAAACAGCCGAATCTCGTATGGCGTCGCTCTCGTTTGAGGCAGTGGAATCACATTATGGTCTTATAGGCGTGACTCCCTCAGATGTTCCACTCGGACGGGTTGTAGAAGTCGCCGTTGAGGGCCTTGGCGGCCTTCTCCTGCGCTTCCTCAAGCGTGACGCCGGCGAGTTCGGCACGCACGTCGTCGAGCGCGACCGGGGTCATCGACAGGGAGTTGACGCCGATGCCGGTGAGCACGACGGCCAGATCCGGATCGGCGGCGGCCTCGCCGCACACACCCACCGGCATGCCGTTCGCGTTGCCCGCGTCGGCGATCAGCTTGATCGCGCGCAACACCGCCGGGTGCCATGCGGTCTGGTAGTTGGCGACCGAGCCGAGCGTACGGTCGGCGGCCAGCGTGTACTGGGTCAGGTCGTTCGTGCCGATCGACACGAAGTCGGCGACCTTGGCCACCTGATCGGCCATGAGGGCGATGGACGGCACCTCGGCCATCACACCGACCTTCTTCAGGCCGAAGGACTTGCCGAGCTTGACGAAGTAGGCGGCCTCATGCGCGTCGGCGACCATCGGCGCCATGACCCACAGGTCGGCGTCGGTCTGGGCATCGGCGGCGGCAAGCGCCTTGAGCTGCCCCTCAAGCACATTCATGTGGGTGTGCAGCGTGCGCAGGCCACGCAGGCCAAGCGCGGGGTTCGGCTCGTCTTCGGGGGTGAGGAACGGCAGCGGCTTGTCCGCGCCGGCGTCCAGCATGCGGATGACGACCTTCTTGCCGGGGAACTGGGCGAGCAGTTCGGCGTACGCCTTGGTCTGCTCCTCAACACTCGGCGGTTCGGCGTTGCCGATGAACAGGAACTCGGAACGGAACAGGCCGACGCCTTCCGCACCGTACTCCAGCGCGGTCTTGCCGTCGGAGGGCTTGCCGACGTTGGCGAGCAGCGGGATGTGATAACCGTCCTTGGTGGCGCCTGGCTTGCCGCGCAGCTCCTTGGCCTTCGCGGCCTTGGCCTTCGCGGCTTCGGCGGCGGCGACCTGCTCGTCGCTCGGCTCGGTGGTGATGGTGCTTTCCGCGGCGTTGACGATAACCGTCTCGCCGTTCTTCAGGTCGTCGGCGCCGGCGGCGGACACGACGGCCACGATGCCGCGGGCACGGGCCAGAATGGCCGTGTGCGAGGTCGGGCCGCCCTGCGAGGTGACGATGGCGAGGGTCTTGTCCAGGTCGAGGCCGGCGGTGTCGGCCGGGGACAGGTCTTCCGCGACCAGAACGAACGGGGTGTCGGAGACCGGGACGCCCGGCGCGGGAACGCCCATCAGGTCGGCGATGACGCGCTGGCCGACGTCGTGCAGATCCGCCGCACGCTCGCCTTGATAGCCGCCGATGGCCTTGAACATCTCTTCCACGGCGCCGAAGCCTTCCAGCACGGCGCGCTCAGCGGTCTTGCCCTGCTCGATGAGCGTGTTGATGCTCTGCGCGAGCGCCGGGTCGGAGGCGAACATGGCGATGGCCTGCAGGATCGGAGCGGCCTGCTTGGCGCCTTCGTCGCCGTTCGCGGCCTCTTCGGCACGGCGGTTCAGATCCGCGTTGACCAGCGCCAGAGACTTGGTCACGCGCTCGATCTCGGATTCGGCCGAGACACTGTCGGCGCGAGGCGCGTCGGACGGTTCGGGAAGCGCAGCTGCCATACGAATGACCGGGCCGACAGCAACGCCGCGTCCGATGCCAACACCCTTGATAACCATATGTTCTCCTTATGTTATGGCCTCTCGCCGCGAATGACCGGTACTGCCCATCCGCGGACCGCCTTGTTGACCCACCAACTTCATCGCCGGTAAATCATTTTCTGTCCACGCCAGTATACACCCTCAAAAGCGCGACACGACTAGAAGTAAACGTTTTCCAGAAAATTGGAAAATCATGGTACACTGTTATGTCAGCAGCCAAAAGAACGGCCGCCCAGCAATTGGCATAGAAATGTTATTGCTAATCGGTATCGGCGCGGGCCAACACGGCACACGCACGCTGACGAGTGTCGATATCGACGCACGACAAACCGCACCGGAACCACCGGCGCGACGACGCAAAGGAGTGTCTCCATGGTTACCCGCACTACCACCATCACCGATCCCGTCGGCATTCACGCCCGTCCGGCCGCCAAGTTCGCTCAGGCCGCGACCGCGTCCGGCTGCACCGTGACCATCGCCAAGCAGGGCGGCAACCCCGTTCCCGCCGGCTCCATCCTGTCCATCATGGGCCTGGGCATCAAGCAGGGCGACACCGTCGAGGTCACCGTGGACGGCGACAACGCCGAGACCGTCATCGACAGCCTCATCGAGACGCTCACCGCGGCCGAGTAACCTGCGCACGCATTCGACGGCCGCCCGCACGAACCGCGTGGGCGGCCGTCAGCGTATTCCCATCCATCAGATGCGCACCGACGCGCATCGCAAGCATATGGCGGCCGCCCGCCGTCATACCGAACACTGCGAGCCCCATGAAGAGACAGCCATCCGCCGTAATGGACGCCATACCAGCATCCAAGCCAGACGCGACGCCCGTCAACGACAACCCGGCGCCCGGCCCGGAACAACGCCCACAGCCGGCGACCAGTTCCATCACCAACGTGGCCGCCATGGCCCACGTCTCCATCGCCACGGTCTCCCGTGTGCTCTCCGGCAAACGCACCAAGGACGACGACATCGCACGGCGGGTCCGGGCCGCCGCCGAGGAACTCAACTATTCGGTCAACTATGCGGCGAGTTCGCTGCGCGGCGCCGCCACCAACACCATCGGACTGGTCATCCCCTCGGCGACCGACCATTTCAGCGCCGGACTGCTTGATGAGCTGGAACCGGTCATCGACATGGAAAGACAGCAACTGCTGCTCGGCATCGGCAACGAGCAGCATACGCAGGACGAACGCATCGAATCGCTGGTGGCCCGCAAGGTCGACGGCATCATTATCGTCCCTGCCGCGGGCGTCGATCTGGCCCACACGCTTGACCGCACCACCATGACGACGCCCATCGTACAGGTCGGCGGACGGCAGCGATCCTTCCGCACGTCCATGGTCGGCATCGACGAGAATGCGGCGATGGAAAGCATCGTCGCGCACCTCGCCGAGCAGGGCGTGCGTTCCGCCGCCTATCTGGCCGGCAAGGAGGTATCGTTCGAATCGGCCGAGATGTTCGCGATGTTCCATACGCAGATGCGCACGCACCGGCTCGTCACCGACACCTCATGGAACCAATTCGGCGATTCGACCGTGGAGCGCGGTTATCAGTGCGTGTGGCGCATGTTCGCCGACTCGGATGCGCGACCGCCCGAAGCGGTGATATGCGCCGATGACATGATCGCGCTGGGCGCGATGATCGCCTTGCAGACGCTGGGCATCCGCGTGCCCGACGACGTGCGCGTGGTCGGCTACGACGACTCCCCGCTTGCCTTGACGACGATGCCGACGCTGACCTCGGTCCGCCCGCCGTTCCTCCAGATCGTCACCGAGGCGCTGCGCCTGATCGGGCAGGGGCCCGATCAGGCGGCGCACATCTCGCTGCTGCCCCAATTGATTGTCCGGGGCTCCACCGTCGTGCGTTCCTGACCAGGTGCCGTCATAGCCTCCCCGGAATCAGCGCGCAGAACAGCGCCTCGAACACCAGCATCGGGTTGCCGTTGCCCAGCAACCGCTTTCTGGCCACGGCGATGGCCTCCAACCGATCGACCACTTCCTGACGGCTCAGCCGTGCCGACAGCTCGGCGATGGCCGTGCGGTTCTCCATGTTGATCAGCCCGACCGCGTCCTCGGCGTTGTTCTGCAGCACCGCTATGTCGCGGTAGATGCTGGCGGCCGAGTTGAGCGCGCGGTCAAGCACGTCGCGGCTCCGTCGCGTGGTCTGCCGCTTGATCTCGTCCTTCTTGGCGATGGCGTTGTAGGCGCCGCGCAGCTTCGGCGGGATGCGGTCCTGCTCGCCGAGGCCGTTGATGCGGCGGAAATCCGCTTCGGCGGCGGCCGCCTGCCGGTTCACATCGGCTTCCGCCTGGCTTTTGGCGGTGTCGATGAGATCATCGGCCAGCAGCACCGCATCCGATCCCTTGCGCAGTCCCAGCAGCCCGACGATGAGCTCGTCCCGGTCCGACATGACCTGCGTGTCGGAGGCGTACAGCTTCGCTATGCCGATATGCCCTTCGGCGAGCCGCGCCGCGCGCACCGCCACATGACGGTCGAATTGGCGTTCCGCCGGCAGCGCCGGATTGACGGATGCCATCAGGTAATCCGCGACCGCTTTCGTGGACGGCACGGCAAGATTGACGATGCGGGTACGCGAGCGGATGGTCGGCAGCACATCCTGCGCGCTGGGGGCGCACAGCAGCCATATGGTGTGCGGGCTGGGCTCCTCGATCTCCTTGAGCAGCACGTTCGTGGTGCGTTCCAGCATGCGGTCAACGTCTTCGATGATGATGATCCGCCACGGCGCCGTGCTGGGCATCTGTTCGGAGGTGAGGATCAGCTGGCGCACGTCATCGATGCCGATGGTGACCTTGTTGGTGGCCAACGTGGTCACGTCGGGATGGGTGCCGGACAGCACCTGACGGGTTATATTGGTCGGCTCGTCGGAAAGGCCCCTGTCAGGGCTTTCCAGCGCGGCCGCGAACGCGCGCGCAACATTCGAGCGGCCGGAACCGGGCGGTCCGCAGATCAGCCACGACTGGGCCAGCGCCTTCGGGTCGCCGGAGACGATGGCCTGCAGTTGGCCGACCACTGCCTGCTGGCCGACAATGGAGTCCCATACGCTCATCGCGCACCTCCAGCCGGAGTGTTACCGTCGCTTTCCTTAGTGACGGCAGCCTGAGCGGCAGCCGCCTGCGCCGCAGCCCGCTCATCCGCCACGGCATCGGCCAGCACCGCGTCAACGTCCGCCTTGATGTGCTCCCATACGGCCTCGATCGGCCATGCGGCGTCAATCACGCGGAAACGGCCCGGCTCGTGGCCTGCCAGATCGAGGAACGCCTGCCTGGTGCGCTGCTGGAATTCGTCGCCCGCGGACTCCATGCGATCCGCGTCATGCTGCAGACGCCGGTGCGCCGCCGTCGGGTCCATGTCGAGCAGGTACGTGCGCACGGGCATCAGCCCGCCGGTCGCCCACATGCTCAGCCCGCGGACGTCGTCGGCGGTCAGTTCACGGCCTCCCGCCTGATAGGCGAGCGACGAATCAAGATACCGGTCGGTGATCACCACGGCTCCGCGTTCCAGCGCCGGACGGACCACTTCAGCCACGTGCTGCGCCCGGTCGGCGGCGAAGATCAGCGCCTCCGCGCGCGGTGCGATATCGGTGCCGTCGGCTTCCGCGGCGTCTCCCGGCTCACGCAGCAGCAGCTGACGCAAGCTGCCGCCCAATGCCGTGCCGCCCGGCTCACGCGTCACCACGACCTCGCGGCCTGCAGCCTCCAAGTAGTCACGCAGGCGCTCGACCTGCGTGGTCTTCCCTACGCCGTCAACGCCTTCGAAAGAAATGAACAATCCAGTCATATCTACCCCCTTGCCCACAGTGTACGCGATGGCGGCATGCGACGCGGCCAGGCCGCCATCGCGGCGGCTGCGACGCGACTCTACTCGGCGGTCTTCTTCGCGGCGGTCTTCCTGGCCGTGGTCTTCTTGGCCGTGGTCTTCTTGGCGGCCGTCTTTTTCGCAGTGGCCGTCTTCTTGGTGGCAGATGCCGTGGAGCTCTTCTTCGCGGCGGCGCCCGTCGTCTTGCGACGCCCGCGCTTGGACGGGCCGGCGGCACGCTTCTCGGCCAGCAGGCGGAACGCCTCGGCCGGCTCGATGGACTCGGCCGTGTACTGCTTGGGCACGGTCCGGTTCGTTTCGCCGTCGGTGATGTAGGCGCCGTAGAAGCCATCCTTGATGGTCACGTTCTTGCCGGTTTCGGGATCGGGGCCGAGCTCGCGCAGCGGCGGCTTCGCGGTGCCGCGTCCACGGCCGCGTCCGTATTTCGGCTGGGCGAACAGTTCCTTCGCCTTGTCGACGTCCACAGTGAAGATCTCATCCTCCGAGGCGAGAGACCGCGTCTCGGACTTGCCGTCGGCTCCGGTCTTGGTCAGGTAGGGGCCGTACCGGCCGTTGTTCGCCTCGACCGTGACCTCGCCAAGTTCGCCGGTCTCGGTGTTGGCCTCCTCGTAAACGCCCACGGTGCGCGGCAGCGACAACAGTTTCAGCGCATCATCCAGCGTGATCGATTCGGGGCTCATCGTCTTGAACAGGGACGCCATCTTGGGCTTGGGCACAGTGATCTTCTTGGACTTCGTCTCGGATGACCCGCCGTCCGTCTCGAGCGGCACCAAGGCCACATACGGGCCGAACCGGCCGTTGCGCACTTCGACCGTGCCGCCGCTTGCCGGGTCGACGCCCAGCTCGCGCGGGCCACCGGCATTGCTGTCGATGAGCTCATGGCCGACCTGCACGGTCAGCTCGTCGGGCGCCATGGTGTCGGGCAGGGAGGCCCGCTTGGGGTTGCCCGCCGCATCCACGTGGTTCATGTCTTCGAGATACGGGCCGTACCGACCGACGCGCACGTGCAGTCCGTCGCCGATGTCGATGGTGTTGATGGCGCGGGCGTCGATCTCCCCCAGCTGCGCGACCTGCTGCTGCAGGCCCGCGTGCACTTCGTCCGCCGAAGTCGCCGCGTCGCCGCCGGAACCGAAATAGAAATGGGTCAGCCAGTCACGGCCGGTCTCCTGACCGTGCGCGATCTGGTCAAGCCCGTTCTCCATATCCGCGGTGAACTGGTAATCGACGTACTTGGGGAATTTCGTCTCCAGCAGCTTGATGACCGAGAACGCCAGCCACGATGGAATCAGGGCGCGACCGCGCTCGTAGACGTATCCACGGTCGATGATGGTGGAGATGATGCTCGCATAGGTTGAAGGACGGCCGATTTCCTTGGCCTCCAGCGTCTTCACCAGCGACGCCTCGGTGTATCGCGTCGGCGGCTGGGTCTCGTGCCCGTCAGCCTCCACCGAGGACGCGGCGAGACGGTCACCGGTCTGCATCGGCGGCAGCGATCCGTTGTCGTCGGTTTCGCGCGAGGCGCGTTTCGCCGCGGCCTCGCCGTCACCGGCACCCATCGAGGAGGCAGCGGGGGCCGCCGCACGACGGCCCTCCCCGGTGGCCTTCATGAATCCGGGGAACTCGATCACCGTGCCGGACGCCTGGAACATCGCCTCGCCGTCCTCGCCGGCAGGAGCCGACAGACGCACGGTCGCGGTGGAGCCGGTGGCGTCGGCCATCTGGGAAGCGAGCGTGCGCTGCCAGATCAGCGTGTACAGTTTCAGCTGGTCGGCGGGCACCTTGCCGGAGAGCTCCGCCGGGTCATGGAACCGCGCGCCGGCGGGTCGGATGCATTCGTGGGCCTCCTGCGCACTAGCGGTCTTCGTCACATACTGCTTGGGGCCATCGGACAGGAACGACTTTCCGAAATGATATTCGACGGCATCACGGGCGGCGGCGATGGCCTCCTGCGACAAGGTCACCGAATCGGTTCGCATATACGTGATGTAACCGTTCTCGTACAGCCCCTGCGCGGCACGCATGGTCTGACGTGAGCTCATGGACAGGCGGTTGCCGGCCGTCTGCTGCAGCGTGGATGTGGTGAACGGCGGGAGCGGGCGGCGACGGTACGGCTTGGTCTCCATCGATGCCACGGTGAAGGTCGCGTCGGCCAGGAGCTTGGCGAGGGCGTTCGCATGGGCCTCATCCAGCTGGCATACGTTGTCAGCGAAACCGGACGGCGCGAGCTTGCCGTCATCCGAAAAATCCTTGGAACCCGCAAGTCGCTTGCCTCCAAGCGACACCATGCGCGATTCGAACGACGCCGGCTCGCCCTCCGCGTCCGTCGCGCCCAGCACCGCAGTCACGTCCCAGTAGGAGGCGCGCACGAACGCCATGCGCTCGCGCTCACGCTCGACGATCAGGCGTGTGGCGACGGACTGGACGCGGCCGGCCGACAATCCCGGGCCCACCTTGCGCCACAGCACGGGCGACAGCTCGTAGCCATAGAGGCGGTCGAGGATGCGGCGGGTCTCCTGCGCGTCCACCATGTCCTCGTCCACGTTGCGGGTGTTGCCCAGCGACGCCTTGATGGCGTCCTTGGTGATCTCGTGGAACACCATGCGCTTGACGGGAACCTTCGGCTTGAGCGTCTGCACCAGGTGCCATGCGATCGCCTCCCCTTCGCGATCCTCATCAGTGGCAAGGTAGAGCTCGTCGGAGTTCTTCAGCGCTTTCTTCAGTTCGGCGACGGTCTTCTTCTTGTCACCGTCGACGATGTAGTACGGTTTGAAGCCATCGTCGACGTCCACGCCGAACTTGCCGAACCTGGCCTTGTCGTCCGCGGGAATCTGACTGGGCTGTGCAAGGTCACGGATGTGACCGACCGATGCCATGACGGTGTAGCCGCTGCCAAGATACCCACCGATTTTCTTCGCTTTGGTGGGAGACTCCACGATGACAAGCTTGTTGCCGGTGCCCATTGTCTCTCCTTACCTACAATGTCATTGGCCTTCATCATACTCACGCGGCATGGTCAAACGGCAAATCGCGCGGCTCCGCGGCGGTCACCGCTTCTTCTTCGGCGGGGCCGGCGGCGCCCCCACCAGGCCGGCTCGGCTCAACGGGGACGCCGTGATCTGGCGCATCGCCAGCAGCATCCCGAACACCAGCGACGAAACGCCGGCTATCATCGCGAAGGTGGAGACGTGGGCGCCGACGCTCGCCCAACTCGCGCTCAGGCTCAGACCGGGCTCAATCTGCCACATGATGTATGCGGCATAGCAGCAGCACAGCACACCCGCCGTGATCATCACCGTGCCGACGATCTGCACGCTCGGCGAGGACGCGCGTTTGCCGGGCGCGTCCATGCCGGACGTGCGCGTGAATGCCATCGCCAGCAGCGCGAAGCCGCCAGTCAGCAGCAGGCTCATCACCACGTCGACCGGGCGGTGCCATGCCCCCGCGATCACCGACAGGCCGATGACCAGCGCATAGGCGGCCCCGACCAGCGCCATCCACGCACGGCATCCGCGCGGAACCGCGAACAGCAGCAGCACGCCCGCGACGACGGCCAGCATCGTATGACCGGAAGGCGCGGAATTGGCGGGCTGAGACACGGTGTTGATGATGAACGGCCGCGGCAGCACACCTTTAAGATATGTGGACGCGAAACACAGCGCGGCGAACACCGCGGACTGCCCGACCAGCCACCAACGCTTGCGTACCAGCATCACCACCGCCGCGACAACGATCAGCAGCGCGGAGACGATTACGGTGAAGTTCAACGGATGCCCGGCGATTGACGTGATATTGCGGCTGATGAACGGGGCGACCAGAGCGGACGCCCACGACGGCAGGCTGTCGTGGAAGCCGCTGAACACCATATCCTCGTATGATTGCCCGTCCTCGGTGCGCACGGCGATCCACCATGCGCCGAACGAGATCGCGATCATCAGCACGCCGAACACCGCACACAGCACACGGCTCGACACGCGCGGACGCACGGTCAGCGGGTCGCGACGCGCCAATCCGCGCTCGATGGCCACCTCGTCGTCAATGTCCGCCGCGTGTTCGTCGGGCGCGGCGGCCTTACGTTTGCGCGCGGCCGGCGCGGGCGATCCGAGGGCGCGCAGCGGATGATCCGCGATCGTCTCCAAAGCGGACCATGCGCTGGCCGGGGACGCCTGCGGCACCACGGGTTCTGGCTCCTGTTTCACCGACGAGCGCGCCTGTTCTGGTGCGGGGTCTGATGCCGACGCGCCAGATGACGTCGTATCCGATGCGGCTGCGGTATCCGGCTCATTCGGCGTGTCAGCGGGCGCATCGGTCGTCTCCGTGGACGGCAGGCGTTCCGCCGACGTTGCCGCATCAGCCCGGTCGCCGCTGACTTGCACGGCGTCAGGCGGAATCGCACCGTCACGCGAGATTTCGGCGGGATCATCAACACGCTGTTCTTCACTCATAGTTCAAGACTGTAGAGCCTGTACATGTGTCAGTCGCCTCATCGCGCCCATATTCCGACAGAATAATCGAAAACCTGGCCCCGGCATATCAAAATACGGGTTGAAATCGCCGAAATCTACTATTCCCCGTGTGAAATCGCCGTTTCAAGGTCCAAAAACGGCGATTTCGCACGGGGAATTGCCAAGAACGGCGATTTCAACCTGTAATTTAAGCCTCACGGTGCCGCGACGGTCAGGGTGAGGGGCCAAGAAAAGAAAAAGAAAACCTTCACGTACCCGACAGAGGCCACTTACCCTTGCTGCATTCCTGCCCTGGGGGGATTGGGTGACATAACGCCACGTGAAGGCTGTACTAGTATACATCACCCCCGGATATCGGGTGCGCAACGACAATAATGCCCCTCCCCGCGCTCGCGGGAAAGGGCATTATCGGCTATGGGAGACTAGCGACGCACCGCGTCACGCCGGCGAATGATCACCAGCGTGGCCCCGGCGGCGAGCAGCAGCATGACTACGCCCGAGATGCCAGTGACAGCGGCACCCGTCTTGGCGACGCCGGCATTGCTGCCGTTCTGGCCACTGTTGGCGCCCGACGCACCGGGCTTCGCCGGGGCGCCAGGCTGGCTCGGCTTGCCGGGCTTCGTCGGCGTGCCGGCCTTCTTCACCAAAGCCTCTTCGGCCTTGAACAGAGCGCCGGTCGCGTTGTTGATCTCTTCCTGAGTCGCGTTGTCGTTGGCGAGCACCGCCTTGGCGGCATCAAGCGCCTTGACGAACGCAGCCCACGAATCCGCCGTGTAGTCGGATTCCTTCAGCTTGGCCGCAGCATCCACCGCCGCCTTCAGCTTGTCCTTAGACGGCTTGGCGGTCGCGTTGACGAGCCCGTTGATGGCGGTTCGCAACGCCGTGTAGGCGTCGTTGACCTGCTGCTGCGTGGCCGTGTCGGAGTCGAGCACCTTCTTCGCCGCGTCGAAGGCCTTCTTGAATGCGGCCCACGAATCCGCCGTGTAGTTGGATTCCTGGTACTTGCTAGCGGCAAAGACCAGAGTCTCCAGCAGCGCCTTGTCGATGTTCTTCACGGTGTGCGCGTCGATGACGGGCTCATCGGTCTCGATGTTCGGGAAGAAGCCGTTCTTGTGCAGCGCCAGCACCTTCGGAGCGGTCTCGGACGAATCATCCGCGGTGTGGACGGCGACCTTCGTGCCGTTCTCGTCGGGGAAGCTGACCGTGCCGTTGCCTTCGGTGGCGGAGTCGCCGAACCACAGGGCAGGGTGGTACGCGTCGAACGAGTCGTCCTTGGAACCGCCCGCAGTGTCGACGATGTACTGATCCTTCGCGCCGGCAGCGTAAATCGACTCGATCTGTGCCATGTAGGCGATCGGGGCGACCTTGGTGTCCTTGGTGAATCCAAGGGCGGACAGCTTCACGGAGAGCACGACCTGGTTGGAGTCGGAGACATATGCGGGGTCGATGGGCTCCTCGTCAACGACCTTGCCGGTTGTCGCGGAAGTCGTCGTGGCCCATGCGGTGTCGTACTGCGTGTTGCCTTCGGTGGTGCTCACCGAGATCATGTAGTCGGCCTTCATGTCGCCGTCCACGTCGAAGATCACGTCCGGAATGAAATTGTTGCCCAGGTGGGACCACGTCTTGTCGGTGATGATGCCGAAGCTCAGCAGGCCCTGCGACGGATCGGAGAGCTGAGGTGCGGTGCTGGAATAACCGATCGCGCGGATGTCACCTGCGGCAAGGCTGCGAGCGGCGTCACCGTTGCCGGTGTACCCGTCGACCGGATCCTCGGCACCGTACACGAACGGGACGAGCTCGGAGTGGTAGCCGGTGGCGGTGTCGCCCTGGTCAAGGCCATGGCCGGACACGGACAGCGTGCCCTTCTTGTTGTTGAAACCGCTCAGTTCCGTGGTGGTTTCGGAGATTGCCTTCGGCACCGAAGTGACGGGCACACGCAGCGTGGTGGCGTCATCCTCCTGGGTGACCGGAGTCGCGGTGATGATGCCGCTGGCGTCGGTCACGTACTGGCGGTCCTTGCCTGCGACCTGCGCGGACTGCGTGGCGTCGCGGGTGCGGGTCAGCTTGGACTGGTCGATGCTGATCTTCACGCGGAAGCTGGTGCTGGTCCCGGACTTGGCGACCACGGTGTCTCCACCGTTGTCGCCGCTCACCGAGTACGTGACGCCCGGCACCGGGGTGCGGGCCGAGTATGTGAGCTTGTACGTAATGTCATGATCGGTGTTGTTCACGAGCCGCATGGTCTGCTTGTCGGTGTAGCCGTCCTTGCCGACCGGGATGACGCCGAACTGCGCGGTGATGGCCTCGTTATCCTCTCCGGCAAGCTGCACGTTGTTGTTCACTGCGGCGAGCGCGTCGATACGACCGGAGCCCACACGCAGCGGGCCGTACGCGGTCTTGCGATCCGCGGTGAGCACGTCGTGGTTGGCGGTGTTCATCAGCTGGGCCTTGACCACGTTGGCCAGGTATTCGGGCCGGGCCTGACGGACCAGCGCGGCGACGCCGGAGGTCAACGGGGTGGCCATGGACGTACCGCTCATGATCTCGTCGCTGTTGCCGGTGCCGGCCGAAGCGGACACGATGCCCACGCCGGGAGCGGAGACATCGGGCTTGGCGGTGCCGTCATAGGAGCCGTGGATGCCACGGGAGGTGAAGGACGCGATGGTGTCTTCGCTCTCGCTGGAGTAGTCGGCGTCCTTGCTCATACGCAGCTTGGTGGACAGGGTCACCGTCAGCGTGCCGTCATCGATGGCGCTCTGCAGGTCCTTGTTCTCGGCGGCGTTCTTGACCAGCTGGAAGCCGGGGATGTCGGCGTTGCCGCCGATGCCGGACTCGGGGATGTTCGCCTGCGAGCCGAACAGGATGCCGGTCGCGCCGGCCTTCTCGGCGTTGTCGAAGCGGGTCTTGGAGCCGCAGTTCACAGCGGCGTCGTTCCATTCGACGTAGGCGATGTTGCCCTTGACGGCAGCGGCGTCATCGGCGGAGTATGCCTTGCAGCCTTCCAGGTTGTCCTTGTCCTTGACGCGCACGACCTTGCCGGTCAGGGAGAAGTCGTCGAGCTTCGCGTAGTTCACGGAGTACTGGCCGGCGAGGGTCTGGCCCTTGAGCGAGGCCGGGCCGGCGGTCACCTCGACGGCGTCCTGCAGCGCCTTGCCGGACTGGCTCGCGGCCACGGTCAGCGCGCTCTTGGCGGTGCCGGGGGCACCCATGATGTCGGTGATGTCGCCGTCGTTGCCGGCCGCGATCACGGACAGCACGTTGTCTGCGGTGAGGTTATCCACGGCCACGTTCTCCGGGTCGTCGGAGGCGCCGAAGCTGCCGCCGAGCGACATGGAGACGATGCTGATGCGGCTGGACTCGTCGCCGTTGACTTCCGCCTCGGTGTTGTGCTTGGCGATGCCGTCAAGCGCTTCGAGCACCAGGTCGGTGGTGCCGCCGTTGTCGCCGAACACCTTGTACGAGTAGATGCCGGCCTCGGGAGCGGCGCCGGGGCCAATCTTCCAGCTGGCGATGTCGCCGGCGGTCAGCTTCTGGTAGCCTGCGGTATCGGTCTTGCCCGAGGTGCCGTCGGCCTTGACGCCGTAGCCCAGCGCGGTGCCGGCGACGTGCGTGCCGTGGTGGCCGCCCTGGCCGTCGATCGGGTTGGCGTCCGGGGTGGGATTGTTGTTGCCGGCGTTCGGGTTATACGTGGCGCCGGCGTAATCGTAACCGCCCTTGAACTTCGTCTTGTCGAGCAGCTTGCTGACCTTCGGGTCGGTCAGCGGGTCGGCGGTGGAGTTCAGCGCGGTCTGGTAGGCCTCGGTGGTGCCCGCGCCGCCGAAGTCGGCGTGCGTGTAGTCGAGGCCGGTGTCGACGACTGCGATGTTCACGCCCTTGCCGGTCTTGCCGGTCTGTTCCCAAGTCTTGACGGCGTTGACCAGCTGGTCGTTGTTCTTGTTCGCGGGGGCTTCGCCACTGCCGTTGGTCGTGTCGAGCGCCTTCTTGGGCGTCAGGATCGTGATGTGCGCCACCGAGCCGGACTGCTCGGCGAGCTTGCGCAGCGACGCCGCGTCGGCGCGAACGGCTACGCCGGACAGCGCATACGAGGTGGAGTAGATCTTCTTGGCGCTGGAGTCCAGCGACTGCAGCTGCGAGAACACGTTCACCGAGGTCTTCTCGGCGGTCTTCGCGCTCTGCGTGGCCGCCTGGGCCGACTGCGCGCGCTGCTTCAGCGTGGGCAGCGCGGAACGCTGCCTGCTGAAGTTCTTGAGCACACTGTTCTTGCGTTCCAGCGCGGAGGGGCTGGTGGTCTGGATGAATGCGGTGACCTCGCCCTTCGCCTGCTGAAGCTGGGATGAGACCTTGCTCTTCAGATTGCCGGTCGACAGAGTCGGCGTCGTGGACGCCGCGTCACCTTGTGCCGGAGCCGCGAGCGCGGTACCGGGCAGGCTGCCTGCCATCGCCAGGGCCGCTACAGCGGCAACCCAGCGAGGCCATTGCTTATTGGCCATTATTGTTTTCCTCTCTTTGCGTGCGTCACTCACGACGACACTGTGAAAGAAACTAGACCTGGCGCTCGTCCGATATCGTTACGTTTTGTCGCATCGCGCAACATCTCAGAAACATATTGTTAACACTCATCTCACAATGCCATATACGCCGACTCTCACGTCCCGCGCATGACGCACGCCATCGTCAGACAGGCAGACCTCCATCAGACCGCGCTTTTCAGCCCCTCCCATGCGGCCACAGCATATTCGACCGGCATCCATTACGGCAGTCGAGCACGTACTTCCGGATCCCGACGCATCCACAATCCGCTTATGCCCGGCTATAAGAAAAAACTATGAAAATCTTCAGCTGACGGTCAATATATGATACACACGAACCGCCATGCTGCCTTCGGCGGCCCGGACGGCATTCGATTCACCACCAGAGAAGCATTGTCAGCGAACCATCAGCGACCTACACTAAGTTACGGTAGCGTAAGTTAGTGTAGGCCGGGCATTCCGGCCGCAGCGAGGTGATGATGATGAGCGCGTCAATCAGTGCACCATCCATACGCAAGTCCGCGGCGCAGCGAAAAACAGCGTGGCGACAGACCGCGGGCGGCGGGATGCGGGCGGCCGCCACAGCACAGACCGCAACCGCTGCCGGCATGGCCGCGACGCAGACCGGCGCCTCGGACACCGCGATGAACCGCGCCCTCGAGCAGTATCGCGCCGCGCGCGCACGCTATCGCCAAGCCAAGGCCACACTGAAAGCCGCCGAACGCCAGGTCACGCCGGTCGATGCATTCGGCAACCGCAAGCCTCGGCTGCGCGGATGGCAGCACCTCATCACCCTGCCGTTGTGCATCGCCGCATCCATCGTGCTGATCTGCATAGCGCCGGCCGGACCGGTCAAGGCCGCGTGCGCGATTTACGGCGCGTCGGCGATACTGCTGTTCGGCAACAGCGCCCTGCTGCACGTCGTACCGTGGCGCAGCGCCAAGGTGACGCGCGTGCTGTGCGGCATCGACTACTCCAACATCTTCCTGATCATCGCCGGCACCAATACGCCGGTGCTGTTCGCCCTCAGCCCTTCGATCCGATGGCCGTACCTGACGGTGATATGGGCGGCGGCGCTCGTCGGCACGGTGATGCATATCGTATGGCTGCGAGCGCCGAACTGGGTGTTCACCGTCGTGTACGTGGTGCTGGGGCTGGCGCCGGTCACACTGCTTCCGGCGCTGTGGACCGCGCCCGCGGTGGGTCCGGCGGCGACCGTGCTGATTGCGTGCGGCGGGGCCGCCTACATTGCGGGCGCCACATGCTTCGCGATTCGCAAACCCAATCCGATTCCGGGCTGGTTCGAGTTTCACGAGGTGTTTCACATGGGCACGGTCATCGGGTACACCTGCCACGTGGTGGCCATATATCTGGTCGTGTGCGCGCTGTAAAAGACGCCGGACATGCCGTCACCGAACGTTCATCAAATCGTTCACAGGGGTGGTCGCGCGGGCGATAATGTGCGGTATCCTTGGTTGAGCTGAGAACGAAACGCACATGATGGCCGTTCATATTCGACGCGGGGAACAGCGCGAATCATCAAATGGAAGGGTCACGGCGCGACCGGCACCGCAGACGCGGGCCGCAACGAAAGGAAGCTATGAACGCGGATTTGGTGATCGTCGGCGCGGGCCTGTTCGGCCTGACCATCGCACAGCAGGCGGCGGAGCGCGCGGGCGCCAGGGTCGAGATCATCGATGTGCGCAGCCACATCGGCGGCAACGTGTACAGCTATATCGACGAGGAGACCGGTGCCGAAATCCACCAATACGGTGCCCACCTGTTCCATACTTCCACCAAACGCGTCTGGGATTACGTCAACCGCTTCACCGCATTCACCGACTACGTGCATCGCGTGTACGCCACGCACGACGGCGAGGTCTACCCGCTGCCAATCAATCTCGGCACCATCAACCAGTTCTTCCGGGCGGCCTACACGCCCGCCGAGGCGAGGCAGCTCATCGCCGAACAGGCCGGTGAACTGGCCGGCACCGACCCGACAAACCTCAACGACAAGGGCATCCAGCTGATCGGACGGCCGCTGTATGAGGCGTTCATCAAGAACTACACCGCCAAGCAATGGCAGACCGATCCGGCCGAACTGCCGGCGAGCATCATCAAGCGGCTGCCCGTGCGGTTCAACTACGACAACCGCTACTTCAAAGACACATGGGAGGGACTGCCGCGCGACGGCTACACCGCGTGGATGGAGCGCATGATCGATGACCCGCGCATCCATGTGACGCTCGGCACCGACTTCTTCGACGAGAGCCAGCCGCTCAACAAGAAGGCGCTGCGCGCCGCCGGCACGCCCGTGGTCTACACCGGGCCGATTGACCGGTATTTCGGCTATGAACTCGGCGACCTGAAATGGCGCACGGTGGACTTCAAGGAAGTGCGCTACGACGAGGACGACCACTTCGGCTGCCCGGTGATGAACTTCTCCGACGCGGACGTGCCCTACACCCGCGCCATCGAGTTCAAGAACTTCAACCCGGAGAGGCGTGACGCGCAGAACCACAACAGGACAGTGGTGTGGGAGGAATACTCCCGCTTCGCCGAGCGTGGCGACGAACCGTACTACCCGATCAACACGGACGCCGACAAGGCGCTCTATGAGCGGTACGCAGCCAGGGCAGCCGCCGAGCCGAACGTCGTGTTCGGCGGGCGCCTGGGCACCTACAAGTACTACGACATGCACAACGTGATCGACGCCGCCCTCACCGCATATGAGGAGCAGGTCGCGCCGATGCTGCACGCCCGGTGACACCGACTGGCGGGCACTTCCGCCGCCTCTTCTCATTTCACCCGGATCTCCCGCCCATCTCATCCGGCCACAGTCTCATACGCTCACCGGAAAGTGGGACTATGACCGGATGAGGCAACGCCGCACCGCTTTGGCCGGGCCCAAACCAGCGAAGCATTCATACAATCCCACAATGCAGAATCCAACTCACATTAAGGACGGTCATGACCGTCACCGTGCGAGGGTATCGTCACCGTGTGAGCCCCTCGCACAGTGACGCATCCGACTAAAACCCTTATTTTCCAACGTTTCTCACGATACCGTCACGCCGAGAGGCTATGGTTGTGGTTTTGCTAGATATAGACAAGTACCAAGCACGATATCGACGTTTGTAAGGATTCAGAGGAAAACCGGTGAGGAAAGCGCGAAAATACGCGCAAACCGGTTCGCATCATATTGCAAGGACTACGGTAGAATCATGGCTTCACATACGCGCACTGTTAATTCCAGTTCAGGCCGACGCGCGGCAGGAACGTCCGGTCGTCGGGCGGCCGGCGCCTCAGGCCGCACCGCGACCGGCACCCAAGCGGGTGCGGCGACGGGCACGAGAACCGGCGGCACCGCCGCAACCAACGGTTACAGCACGCAGCGCAACAGCGGCTCAAGGCGTGGCCGCGGCGCTAATCCGCCCGAAGGCACACACCGCGGCGGCGGCACCCACCGCTCCCCCGGCTCGAAAGGCCCGAAAGCCAAAGGGCGCAAGAAGCATCTGATTCTCAAGTGGACGCTCGGCATCATCGGCCTGTTCCTCGCCGTCGGCATCGGCGCGTTCGCCTACCTGTACGCCACCATCGAAATCCCCCAGCCGGAGACCATCGCGCTGGCCGAGAAAACCAGCGTGTACTATGCGGACGGCAAAACGAAAATCGGCACGTTCGCCGAGCAGAACCGTGAGATCATCGACTGCTCCGTACTGCCGAAATACGTGGGCCAGGCCGTGGTCGCCTCCGAAAACCGCACGTTCTACACGGACCGCGGCATCGACCTCAAGGGCATCGCACGGGCGCTGATCAACAACGTCACCAAGGGCACCCGCCAGGGCGGATCCACCATCACCCAGCAGTACGCGGAACGGTATTACCTCGGCGAGACCACCACCTACATGGGCAAGCTCAAGGAAGCCATACTGGCGGTCAAGATCGCGCAGACACAAGACAAAGACACCGTCCTGTGCAACTATCTCAACACCATCTATCTCGGCCGCAGCGCCTACGGCATCCAGGCCGCCGCCCAGGCGTACTTCGGCAAGGACGCGAAAGACCTGACTGTGCCCGAGGCGGCGATGCTCGCCGGCATCATCCCGTCCCCCAGCAACTGGGATCCGGCCGTCAACGCCAAGCAGGCGAAATCGCGATTCGAGCGCGTCATCAACATCATGAAAGAGGACGGCTACATCACCGCCAAACAGGCCAGTGAAGCCACGATGCCGAAAACCGTCACCAACGCACAGCAGAACATCTACGAGGGCCCCAACGGGTATCTGCTGCAGATGGTCCGCAGCGAACTCATCAACTCAAAGGCGTTCACGCAAGACGACCTCGACACCGGCGGCTACACCATCGTCACCACCATCGACAAATCCAAACAGGATCTGATGTATCAGACCGCGAGCCCCACCAAGGGCAACGCGGGCATGCCGGACGGCGTACAGACCGGCGGCCTGTCGGTCAACGTCAAAGACGGTTCAATCATCTCGCTGTACGCGGGCGAGGATTACCTGAAGAAACAGCTCAACAACGTCACCGACGCGACCTACGAAGTCGGTTCCACGATGAAACCGTTCACGCTGCTTTCGACCGTCCAGGCGGGCGTCAGCCTCGATACTGTGTTCAACGGCAACTCGCCGCGCAGCTTCCCCGGCCTGAAACAGCCGATGTCGAACTCGGGCGGCGCTAGCTACGGCTACATCAACCTATACAAGGCGACGGCGAACTCCGTCAACACGGTGTACATGGATCTGCAGCAGCATCTCGGCGCGGACACGATAATCAAGACCGCGCACACGGCCGGCATCAAAGGCAAGATCACCGATGACGGCTACGTGACGCTCGGCAACTCCGGTCTGAGCATGATCGACATGGCGCGCGGCTTCTCCACCATCGCCAACCAGGGCAAGAAGCCGACGCTGCACATCGTCGCCAGCGTGAAGAGCAGCAAGGGGTCGGAACTGTACAAGGCGCCATCCACCGCGGAGCAGGTGTTCGACGCGAACGACACCGGACTGGTGGTCAAGGCGATGGAAGGCACCATCCAATACGGTACCGGTCGTGCGGCGAGCGCGATCGGCAAGACGATGGCGGGCAAGTCCGGCACGGCAAACGACAACAAGGCCGTGAGCTTCATCGGGTTCACACCCTCGACGCTCACCATGTTCGCCATCTGGAATCCCGGAGCGAACGGCGAGGCGCTGGAACTGCCGACCATCAACGGGTATTACAAGGGCATGGGATATCCGGCCGTGCTGTTCACCAACTACATGTCGAGGGCGCTGGAGAACGTGGCGGACGAGAAGTTCCCCGACGTGACCGACAGCGGCAAGATCGGTGGACCCGACGGCACGTGGGGCACCGGTTCGCAGTACTCGTCTTGGGGCAACAGCGGCCAGTCGCAGAGCGGGAATTCGCAGGGCGGCAGCAAGAGCGACGACCAGTCGTCACAGAGCGGCACGCAGTCTGGCGACGGGTCGGGCTCGCAGTCGACGAAGCCGCAGACCGGCAACGGTTCGAATGGCAGCGGCAATGGATCGGGCGGCAACGGGTCCGATGGCAATGGCGGGAACGGCGGCAACAACGGGAATAACGGCAACGGAGGGAACAACGGCAACAATGGCGGAGGCTCGGATTGCGCGACCGATCCCACCGCCGCCGGCTGCTCCACCGGCAATGAATCCAACACCAACGGCATAGCGTCGCAGTGAGGGACGAGGCCGGATTCGCGGTTATTGGCGTGCGTTGACCATCCCCGCCGGCGGGGGCACGAGGGCCAGGCCCCGTGCGACTGGAGGTGGTTCCGGCCTCTCACGACCATCAAAAAAGGGTGGCTGCAGTTCAAATCCTGCAGCCACTCTTTCGTTTACCGCGAAATATCAGCGCTGCGAACGGTTGATCGCGGAGATGATCGCCTTGAGCGCGCTGGTGGTAATCGAGGAGTCGATGCCGACGCCCCAGATGATCTGGGTCTCAGCGTCCTCACCCACCTGGCATTCCACGTAGGACGCGGCCATGGCGTCGGTACCGACGGACATGGTGTGCTCCACGTAATCCATCACGGACGCCTCAATGCCGAGGTTGGAAACCGCGTTGAGGAACGCCGCAATCGGGCCGTTGCCGATGCCGGAGATCTCACGCTCGTGAGGTTCGTCCACGCCCACATTCACGCCGCGGTCGAGCACACGCGCCTTGAGCACGGTGTCTGAACCATCCTCGCCGGAACTGACGGCCACCTTGAGCAGTTTGAGGCGGCCCCACGGAGCGAGCGTCGCGTCATGCGTATCGCCGACGACCACGCCGGCGGCCGTCATGCCGGACTGCTCCACCGGCAGGTACTCGTCCTTGAAGAGACGCCAGATGTCCTCGTCCTTGACTTCCTTCTTGGTCGTGTCGGCGAAGTTCTGCACGATCTTGTCGAACTCCACCTGCAGACGCTTCGGCAGGTCGAGGTTGTGGTTGGTCTTGAGCAGGTAGGCCATGCCGCCCTTGCCGGACTGCGAGTTGA
>ENA-OVGQ01001068-OVGQ01001068.1-human-gut-metagenome-genome-assembly--contig:-NODE-1068-length-31993-cov-58.931367_pt1 | contig 31993 bp, 20 predicted proteins | sample MGYA00237774_ERZ505427 | MGnify/ENA primary metagenome ERZ505427 (study PRJEB26158, sample SAMN06016404) | human gut metagenome | biome: human gut; feature: ankylosing spondylitis patient; material... | reverse complement strand
TCGCGGAAATAAGCTAAAATTGCGGGTAACAGACAATTGTTCCGAAGATAAAATATGAACTGCCACAGGGTTCCATTACCGGACAAAGCGGCACAACCAAAATCATGCCACAAACTATCCATACAAAATCCTGTGGCTGACTTCATATTTTCTCTGAGGAATTATTGGCTGAAACATCGCAACCTCACAGCCCATAGCCGCGGTGTAAAACATTTAACTAAATCTACATTCGCGGAAATAAGCTAAAATTGCGGGTAACAGACAATTGTTCCGAAGATAAAATATGAACTGCCACAGGGTTCCATTACCGGACAAAGCGGCACAACCAAAATCATGCCACAAACTATCCATACAAAATCCTGTGGCTGACTTCATATTTTCTCTGAGGAATTACTGGCTGCTACACCGCAACTTCACAGCTCATAGCCGCGGCGTAACGTAAATGTAAAATAAAAACAAGGAGTGTGTAAAAATGACAGAAAAACACGGCAATCTTTCAATTGACAGCGACAACCTGTTCCCTATTATAAAGAAATGGTTATATTCAGACCACGATATCTTCTATCGTGAGCTCATCTCAAACGGCTGCGATGCCATCACTAAGCTCAAAAAGCTCGACATGATGGGTGAATATTCCCTTCCTGCAGACTACAAGGGCAAGATTCAGGTGCTCGTAAACCCTGACGAAAAGACAATAAAGATTATAGATAACGGTCTTGGTATGACAGCTGATGAGGTTGAGGAATACATAAGCCGTATCGCTTTTTCAGGTGCTACAGACTTCATCGAGAAATACAAGGACAAGTCAAATGATGACCAGATTATCGGTCATTTCGGTCTCGGCTTCTACTCAGCATTCATGGTAGCCGACGAGGTAACAATCGATACTCTCTCTTATAAAGAAGGCTCTACACCTGTACACTGGTCATGTGACGGTGGCACAGAGTACAATATGGAGGATGGCGACATGGACGACGTCGGAACAGAGATTACTCTCTACTTAAACGACGACTGTCTTGAGTTCGCAAACGAGTACCGCGCACGTGAGGTCATCGAGAAGTACTGTTCTTTCATGCCTACAGAGATTTACCTTGCAAAGGAAAATGCTCCTGAGGAGTACGAGACAATAGACAAGGCCGACAAGCGTGATACTGACACTGTCATCGAGGAAATCCATGAGGACGCCAAGTACGAGGAAAAAGAAAATGACAAGGGCGAGAAGGAGCAGGTAGAGGTATCTCCTGCAAAGGATCAGCTCAAAATCGTTAAGCGCCCCGTTCCGCTCAATGATACAACCCCACTTTGGACCAAGAGCCCGAATGAGTGTACCGACGAGGAATACAAGGAGTTTTACAGAAAGGTATTCTTAGACTACAAGGAGCCTCTTTTCTGGATTCACCTGAATATGGACTATCCTTTCAACTTAAAGGGTATCCTCTACTTCCCTAAGATCAACACAGAGTACGACTCAATTGAGGGAACTATTAAGCTTTACAACAACCAGGTATTTATCGCAGACAATATCAAAGAAGTCATTCCTGAGTTTTTGATGCTCCTTAAGGGTGTTATCGATTGTCCTGATTTACCGCTTAACGTATCACGTTCTGCTCTCCAGAATGATGGCTTCGTAAAGAAGATTTCTGAGTACATCACCAAGAAAGTAGCTGACAAGCTCATCGGTATGTGCAAGACAGATAAGGAAGCCTATGAGAAATACTGGGATGACATCAGCCCATTCATCAAGTTTGGCTGCTTAAAGGACGAGAAGTTCTGCGACAAGATAAACGACTATATTCTTTTCAAGGACATCAATGACAAGTATCAGACTCTTCCTGAGCTGCTCGCACCTGTTGCGGATGATGAAAAAACAGATGCAGAAAGTGCCGATGCTTCTGATGATACAAAGAAAGCTGACAATACTGATGCAAATGCCTCTGATGAAAACAAGGAGCCTGAGAAGAATACAGTTTACTATGTCACAGATGTAGTACAGCAGGGTCAGTACATCAAGCTGTTCAAGGAGCAGGGCATGAACGCTGTTATCCTTGACCACAATATCGATACCTCATTCATCACACAGCTTGAGCAGAGAAATGACCACTACAAGTTCATGAGAATAGATGCAGACCTCACAGAGTCTCTCAAGGATGAATCCGGTGCAGACCTCACAGAGGCAACCACTACTCTCTCAGAGGTATTCAAGAAGGCTTTGAACAACGACAAGCTCACTGTAAAGGTAGAAAACCTTAAGAACGCAGATGTAGCATCTGTGCTCACACTCTCAGAGCAGGGCAGACGTATGCAGGATATGATGAAGATGTACGCAGCCGGAGGCATGGGTGGAATGGATCCAAGCATGTTTGCTGCTGACCAGACACTCACATTAAATGCCAACAACGAGCTTGTAAAGTACATCTTAGACAATAAGGATTCTGAGCACGTTCCAATGTTTGCTGAGCAGCTTTACGACCTTGCAATGCTTTCTAACCAGCCGCTTTCAGTTGACCAGATGACTAAATTTGTAAAGAGAAGTAATGATATCATGCTTCTTCTCACAAAGTAATCTAACAAAGTAATTTTACTGTTAACATCACATAAAAAAGCTGTACACTATGCAGGTTTCATAGACCTGCATGTGTACAGCTTTTTATTAATTACCGGCTCTCTTAAACAAAAAGTTCACAAACACAGCCGATACCACCCCAAGCACTGCTCCTGCCAGGACATCCGTTGGGAAATGCATGAAGTTGTACATACGTGAAAACGCTATAAGTACCGCAAGTACAATCGCCGGTATTCCCATTCTTTTGTCTATAAACATAAGTGTCACTGCCGCTGTTATGCCGTTTAACGTGTGTCCCGAAGGAAATGATGAGTCAAACGGTATCTTTACAATAAGACTGACTGTCTCATCTATCTGACATGGTCTCAATCTGTCGACCATATTTTTTATTATCAGATTGCCCACTATAAAGCTCAAAAGCTCTGCCGAAAGCATCTGCATACCTCCACGGCGGTATTTTTTTGAAATACAAAGCACTACACCTATCACAATCCACAATGCTCCTGCATTTCCGATGGTGGATAAAAACGCCATTACCTTGTCTAAAAACGGTGTTCTGATGCTCTGAATTGCATACAGGATGTCAAATTCCCAGTCCATATTATATGCTCCTGTCTATTATTAATTATTATCTGCCTGTTCAATTGTCGGCCTGAAAGTATTTATTGTACACAGTAAAAAAGGAGCTTGTTTTCACATCCTTTTCATCCTTTATACTGATTGAATCCCACAGGTCACTGTTTAAACTAAACCCTGCTTTTTTTACAAAGTGCTCGTAGTCATCATTAAACTGCTCCTGTTGTCTCTTTTGCAGTATAGTGACCTTGTTCTGCTCTGTTTTTTCCCGGTCCAGCTTGGATATACACTTGATGAAATAGTAGCCGTCATCTGTGGTTATCATATCAGATGTCTCTCCATCGCCAAGCTCAAATGCTACAGCCTCAACCTCCTGTGGCAGAGTGCCCTTTGCCGCATACAGCTCTGTCTGACTGTCCTCACTGCTGCCTGATGCAACTGCTGCAAAATCTTCCTTTGACAAAAGCTTCTGGCTCACAGAATCTGCACTCTCCTTGCTCTTAACAAAGATTTTCTGTATATGGATAACTCTTGCATCCTCATCACTCACCTCTGTATCAACGCCCTTCGATAGAGAATTATACAGCTTTTGCGCAATCGCATAATGCTCGTATGCGCTCTCAATGTCTGATAAATCAGCCTTTGTGAATTTCTTTTCAGCTTCATTTAATGAATCATGGTATTCCTTTGCAGCCTTTGACACACTACTCTTTTCCTTGTCTGTAAGTGTAATCTTCTTCTGCTTTGCAATTGAAACCATGCAGTATATGCGCGTCAGCTCATCAACAGTGACATCCCTGATATATTTTTCCACGTTCGACGCATCATCTGTCTCAAGCAGGTTTACATCATACATAGTGCCATACAGATTTTTGTAATTGGCTAAATATATGAGTGCCTCCGTCTTATCGCACTTCATATTATCCACGGAAAAAACTGTATGGCTGTTCGTGGTATTTATATCAAGCACTATCTCCTTGCCGCCAATACTGCAGCCGGTGAGAAGTGTCGCTGATGCAAGCAGCATACACATCGTTTTCTTAAAATACTTCATACCTGCTATCCTTCCACAACAAGGAATCTGCCGTCCGCAATGGCAAAGACCTCACTTTGGTCCATAAGCTCATCATCTGACATGCCCGAAATATCTGAGCCTGCCTCATCAAAGTAATCTCTTACTTCTTTTATATTCTTACATACCACAGCCATGCAGTCCTCTAAGAATTCCTCTGCAGCCTCCGGAGTATCTGCGACCTCCTCACTAAAAAGCTGTGTCTGTTTCTTTAAAAATGTGTCTAAAACCTCGTCATCGTACTCGTACATATCGTATTCCTCCATGTAAATTATCTCTTTTCTTTGGCTTTATATACAGCTGTTCATACAGCAATTATGTCTGATATATTGATATATTGTATATTTTTGTACCGCCTGTTAGACATTATATAATAGATTTCTGTGACTTGCCACTATTTTTTATATTCACAACAGGTAACAATTGTCTGCTGTAAACGGAATGAATATATGAGCCTCTCATCCGCCTGTATGCTTTTCCCATCTGTAGAAAAAATCCTTCCAAGTGCATCAGCATACAGTTTTAACTGTGTGCTGTATCTGTCGATAAGCTCTTTAGCAGCATTTACCCTGTCTGTCTTATAATCAAGCAGCACTATTTTATCATTCTCCAGCCAGAATACATCAATAATTCCCTGAACCAATACTCCCTCATAGTCCATCACAAAAGGCTTCTCTTTATACAAATCGCCTCTCTTATCCGCCTGTGCCATACGCGCTGCCACATCTGATGATATAAACTGCTCTATAAGCTTTGGTCTGGTCAGCCTGTACATGTCATCTGTGATAAGCCCCTTTTTTAGCATTTCATCCATGCTTTTCTTCACAAATGCACTGACTGCCACATGGTCTTTTGTATCTATATCGCACAGGCTCTTGAAATCCAGACACTCCATGACACGGTGCACTGCAGTTCCGCGCAGCGCTCCCTGATTCACACCTGCTGCATTTTTAGGCTCTTTGCTTTCATTAGAAGCACCGCCTGCCTCATCATCCCTCGCAAAGTCCGGCACATACGTCTCCTTCTCCTCCAATAAGAACTTAGGACGCTCTGCCTCCCTCTCTGTGCTGTCGTACTTTTCAACCATAGAGTCATGCTTTAGCTCAGATACCGAATATTTGCTTTTTTTAGTTATATCAGAAGCATATACATACTCAAAATCAAATTCCTCTGCGAGCTCTTTGGCTTTTGTTTCATCCGCTGCACTTATGTGCCCAATAAGCTGCGCCTTTGATATATCGTTTGCCGCCATATCCATCGCAGTTCGTGCAGCGAACTCTGTTGCATCGACTGTGGATACCGTATACTTATCCGGGTACGACAGCATGGCAGGTATAACCCAGTCCAGGTAACACCCTGCCCCCGCCCTTTGTCCAAAGCTTATTGGCTGGTTCGCATTTACATTGCCTCTATACTTCTCAAAGGATTTTTGGGCATTTGAAAGTCCCCCTGTCAGGATAATCTTTTCCTTCGCCCTGGTGAGCGCTACATACAGCACACGCAGCTCCTCTCCCAGATTTTCCCTTTTAATGCGGCTTTCTATCTCATTTCTGATTAGTGATGGTCGCTTTGTCCTTGGGCTTTTTGTTTTTTCCACAAGGCCAAGACCCAGCTTTTCATGTATCACCAGGTCTGATTTTGTGTCCTGCGTGTTAAAGCCCTTGCCAAGCCCGGAAACAAACACTACAGGAAACTCAAGACCCTTGCTCTTATGGATTGTCATAATGCGCACCACATCGTCATTCTCGCCTGCGGTATCGGCCTCTCCGTAGTCTATCTCGTATTTCTGCTGTATATCTATGTACCTGACAAAGTGAAACAGCCCCTTGTAGCTGGTCTTTTCATAGGCTGCGGCCATCTCAATCAGCATATCTATATTCTGTCTGCGCCGTTTTCCTGCCGGCATAGCCGATGCATACCTGTAAAAGCCAGTCTCATCAAGCATCATGTACAAAAGCTCATGGATTGGCGTATCAGCTACAGCACCTCTTAGTCTCTCAAATACCAAAGCGAAGGCTTTAAGCTTCTCGTCCTCATAGCCATCCTCACCTGCCATGGCGCTAAGTGCAGCCTGTGCAAAGCTTACGCCCTTAAAGGCAGACCTAATCTGTGCCAGCTCCTCATCATCCATGCCCACGATCGGCGAAGCAAGCACTGCTGCCATCGGAATATCCTGCAGCGGATTATCGAGTATGCGAAGCATGGACAGAATCACCTGTATCTCATACGATGAAAAATAGCCTGTATTCGACTCTACATGCGCCGGAATATCACAGTCCTTTAATACTGCTGCCACTGTATTGCCCCAGGTTGCAACACTTCTCGAAAGTATCACTATATCCCTGTACTGCACGGCTCTTAGCTGCCCTGCCTTTTTATCAGTCACCATGCCGTTTTCCATCAGACTCCTGATACGGTTTGCAATCAAAAGCGCCTCTATCTGCACCTTATCTCCATCCTCATCCTCTATAATTTCAGACAGCTCCTCATCCTTGTAGTCAACAAGCAAAAGCTCAGGACGCATCGTCTCCTCCGGATAGCTTGCACCGGGATACAGTGCCGCATCGTCATCATACTGCACATTGCTCAAATCTGCTGCCATGATTTTGTAGAATATGTCGTTAGTAAAGTCTAACACCTCATTCCTGCTTCTGAAATTTTTATGCAGGTCTATTCTCTGGTGTGCACTGTCATCTGATGTATATGTGTTGTATTTTTCCATAAACAGCTCAGGACGTGCCATTCGAAACCTGTATATGCTCTGCTTTACATCGCCCACCATAAACATGTTGCCGACTCCCTGGTGCTCTCTTGAAATAGCGGTAAGTATATCCTCCTGCACCTGGTTTGAGTCCTGATACTCGTCAATCATGATTTCCTCAAAATGTTTTGAAAACTCGCGTGCTGTCTCTGTGGGCTCCAGTGTCTGTTCATCCACCAGTATGCGAAGCGCAAAGTGCTCTATATCAGAAAAATCAAATACTCTTTTTCTTGTCTTCACAGCCTCCATCGCATCATAAAACTCGAGTGAGAGCCTTATCAGCTCTTTAACAAATGGTCTTTGACGCTCCAGCTGCTCATACATAAGCTCAATTGACATGCCAAAGTATTTCTGCTTTATTCCGTCTACCTTCTTCTTGACAGCATCGCGCATGCTTTTCACGCGCTCCTTTTTCTTCTCGTCTCCGTCAAATTTCCTGATGACAGCAATTCTGCCAAAGGATATTTTGTTTAAGAACTCCTGCATGCCGACATAGCCTGTCACATCCGCCATTCCATCAAACAATGCTATATCCTCTGAAAGTGTAAGCGCATACTTTTCAAGCCCGGGTGTAGCTGATGCCAGGTCTTTCGCCATTGTAAGCTCCTGAACAGCCTCCTCCAAAAGCACCCTGCTGTAATCCACTATCTCCTTAATGATCTCTGAGTCCTCAAGCTGTTTAGCTGACTTTATATCATAGAGCCTTAGGAGACTGTTCATCCACTTTCTCGGCCATGATGAGCTGCCCGCCTTATAGTAGATATCCTCCACCATCTGCCTGACGGCAGAGTCATTTCTCCCCTTGCTGTAGGTATCTATAAGGTTGATAAATGCCTCGTTGTCTTCTCTTGCATAATTGTCCTCAAATACCTGTGCCAAAGCATCCTTTAGCATAAGCTTAAGCTCTGCCTGGTCACCGATTCTGAAATCAGGATCCAGATTAAGCTGTGCGAAATTATTCTGCACCACAAACAGACAAAACGAATCGATTGTAGTGATGAGCGCATTGTGAACCAGTGTCGACTGCCTCTGCAGGTTCTCATCGTCCGGCTTTTGCTCCTTCAAGCTGTCTATCGCACGGCTGACACGCTCCCTCATCTCAGCAGCTGCAGCCTTGGTAAACGTCACCACAAGCATCCTGTCGATATCCACCGGCGGATTATCCACACATATTCTGTTTACTATACGCTCAACGAGTACAGCTGTCTTTCCTGAGCCCGCTGCCGCCGATACAAGTATATCCCTGTCTCTTAGATCTATAACCTTTTTCTGTTCACTGGTCCATTTAACATCCATATTATGTCTCCCGATTATGGCTTTATATTATTATCTCCATAGCATGCTTTATGCTCTGCCGCTGCAATCTGTGTACGCATTTTATCAAGTACATCTTCCTTATTGTCACCGTTAAAGCTTCTTTCGCTAAAGCCCGGTATCCTTGAATCATACCTGCATATGGCCTGAAAAGCGCAATATGCGCAGCTGTCTATTTTCTTGTTCTTGATAGGATTGACGGCAACATTTCCATCGTATATTTCTCTTCCTATTTCGCGAAGCTTCTCCCGCGCAAACCTTGTTATCACATCAAACTCTTCGGCGTTCGCCACCTTTGAGCCTGCAGCCGGTGTCTGATCCTTTTTTAAGGTGACAGGGATTACGTCAGAGCTTTTCTCAAAGTCCCTGTCCATGCCTCTGTATGCCTTTTCGTCCGAGTTTATAAGCCCGTCAGGCTTGAGCTTCTTTAATATCATCTGATCGATTTCTTCCTCAGACAGCTCAGTGCCCGGTGTCACATCCTTTAAATCAATTACAGGATCGTCGATGTGATAGTACAGCATACCGCCCGGCTCCACACTTACCTGCTTTAGCGCCTCTTTCTTTTGTTCCATGACAGCGTCCATGTACACTGCAAGCTGAAGCTGCGTACCATAGTACAGCTTCACCAGGTCAAAAACTGTATTTCCCGACTTGTAATCCAGTACCTTCACAAAAAGCCTGCCATCATCCGTATATGTGTCAGTCCTGTCCACGCGTCCCTTTATATCAACCGTCACATCATTTGCCATATCGAGGCTCTCGTAAAAGGAAAACTCAAACCTCTCAGGCACAAAGCTGCCTCTTCGTATCTGGGTTGTGAGTGCCCATACTGTCTGCTTAAAGACCGCCTTCATATGTGATATCGAATGTTGGCTTTCCGCTGTATCAAATATGCCAAAGCCTGCATACTCATCAATCACCTCATTTATTGCTTCCATAGCAAGCTCATCTCTTTTTGCATCTGTCACGCTAAACCAGTCAGTACTCTCCATATCAAGCTTCTTACTGTATCTTTCCAGTGCTTCATGGTATATATTACCCATATCAAGGGATGTAAAGCCGCTCTCCTCACGCTCTGTAAGCCTCAATCCATAATTTAAAAAATGCGCATATGCACACCTGGCAAACTGCTCAAAGCGCGTGATACTGCCCTCCATGTGTCTGCCATATATATTTCTTGCCACATTTCGGCTAATCGGATCCTTTGAATAATGCTCAAACCTTGCATTTATGAGCCTCTCCACGGAATTTTTTTGAGTAAATTCTTTATCGTCTACTTCATTACCGTCCCCTGCATCACTGACTGATGCGTCATAGAGCATCACCGCTGCTGCAATCTCGCACCATCTGTCATCCACCTCATTTGACAGCAGATAATCCAGAGCACTCTGCCTGCTTGATATATCCAAAAGCTGTTCTACATCCTCTGTCTCAGTCACGACAAGCTCCGGAAACATCCCCTTTAATATACCTATGAGGTACGATGGCTGGGCAGCCTTTTTTTCACTGTCAAGTCTCGTATAGCTGATATAAAGCTCCCTGGATGGCTTTGTCATGTTCAGATACAGATAAAACCTCTGTATAAATGCCTGCTCCCTAGCCCCGGGCGCAAGCTCTATATCCAGCTCCTTAAGTGCCTCTCTCTCATACTGGGATATGATGCCACCTCTTCCTGCTGCCTTTGGCACAATCCCATCGTTTACGCCTGCAAAAAACATGACCTTTATGTTGGTCAGACGCGTTCTCTCAATATCTCCGATGGTCACAGTGTCGTATCCCGGCGGTATGACTGCTACATCTGCCGCATCCAGTCCTGCATCCAGTATCTGTGTAAATTCCTCTGCATCCATGCATTCATCGCCCAGCACCGCCACATATTTTTCAAAGAGCTGCATGACTATTTTGTATATCTGTCCATATTCCTTCGATGCGGTCTGGTCCCCTGCATCAAGCAGTGCCAGCTCCTTTTTTGCAAGCTTATCAGGTATATCAAGCAAAACTATCAGCTTATATATAGCGAGCACATAGTCCTTTACCGTTGACTTTTTATCGGAAAACACCTGATATACCGGCTTTAGCAGCTCCATTATATACTCCCTGCTTTGGTTTAAAAGCTCAATGTCATAGCCTGCCTTATGCTTTGGCAGCCTGACCCACTTTTTGTCCCATGCGCTTTTACCTCTTACTCCACAGGCGAGCACGTAGTTTTCAAGTACATCTATTTCACTGTCCGAAAGCTCCGTAAAGCCGCACCGCAAAAATCTGAACACCGCATCTGCCGAGAAATTTTGTGCCGCAATATCGGGTATTGACCTGATAAACTCAATAAACGGATGGAAAAGTATCTCCTGTGTGGCATCGATAAAGTAAGGAATATTGTATTTGTCAAATATTTCACGCACATAACCTGCATATATATTCACATCTCCTGTGACTATAGCAATATCGCGGTAACGCAGGTTTTCGTTCCTTACAAGCTCATTAATTCTTCTGGCTATCTTTGTCAGCTCCTGCTTCGGGTCACGCAGACAGTCTATATGAATGTGCTTTGGTACTTTTTTAAAGGAGCATCTTCGTTTTCTGAAAAGCTGCTGTTCCATAAAGCTTAGCTCTTCGTTTTCTGCAAGCCGGTAGTTTTTATCAAGGATAATAGGTTCCTCGACTTCTATGCCATAAAACGTTGCCATTTCGGTGAGTGATTTCACTGTCCTTTTTGGCATGTCAAACAGCTCCTGCATGCCTCTGCTCTTAAAGATATCCTCACGACAGTCTATTGTGAGCGTTACATATATTTTCTTTGAAATGACAAAGAGCTTTTTGATGAGCTGGTTCTGTATAGGTGTAAATCCAGTAAATTCATCAAATGCAATGACTGAATTTCTAAGAATTGCAGACTCCTCCGCCACATTGCTAAGCACATTAAGTATTTCCTCTGCAGTGATATATTTGTCCTGCATGAACTTCTCAAATGCTTCATAGAGCACGAGCACATCCTTGAGCTTATCTGAAAGTGTATCCGATAGCCTGCCTGAGACAATATATCTTCCGAGCTCCTCAGGTGATATATTGTACTGCACAAGCTCCGAAAGCAGTGACTTTACCTCGCTTATATAGCCGATGCGGTTTAAGTTTCTGCCTATTACGCCAAGCTTATCCGCCTCCTGTGCCGCAAGCTTTCTGAGTACAAGGTTCTTACCGGTCTCCTCAAGCACCGTGAGATTTGTGATTCCAAGCTCATCAAACACTCTGTAGGCTAAGCGCTTAAAGCTTAGCACATCTATATTCATGATAGCTTTATTCTCCGACAAATCTACAAGCTGTCTCTGCGTCTGCATTGTAAACTGCTCAGGCACTATTACAAGATAATTGTCCCTTGGGTTTGCCTTTGCCTCTTTCACTATCCTGTTAAAGAGATATTTTGTTTTTCCGTTTCCTGAATTACCTGTGATAAACTGTAATGACATAAAAAGACTCCATGATTAACTACTGTGTAAAATGTATACAGTAATTATATCATGAAGTCCCCTATTATTGAATTACTTATTGTGCTTAAATTCAGCTTAAATTCAGCTTAATAGCCGCTATACCTTGTGATTAGTGATGGAAAAGTCTGATTCCTGTAAAGCTCATTACCATACCGTACTTATTACATGTCTCAATAACATGGTCATCTCTCACAGATCCACCCGGCTGGGCTACATACTTCACGCCACTCTTGTGAGCACGCTCAATGTTGTCACCAAATGGGAAGAATGCATCAGATCCAAGTGCTACATCTGTATTCTTGTCAAGCCAAGCTCTCTTCTCCTCTGCTGTAAATACGTCCGGCTTTACCTTGAAGAACTTCTGCCACTCGCCCTCTGCGAGCACATCCATATAATCCTCACCGATATAAAGGTCGATAGTATTGTCGCGGTCTGCACGTCTGATACCATCCACGAACTGAAGTCCAAGCACCTGTGGAGACTGGCGAAGCCACCAATTGTCTGCCTTTGAGCCTGCAAGTCTGGTACAGTGGATACGAGACTGCTGGCCTGCTCCGATACCGATTGCCTGGCCGCCCTTTACATAGCATACAGAGTTGGACTGTGTATACTTTAAAGTAATCATAGAGATTGCCAGATCAATCTTAGCCTGCTCTGTGAGCTCCTTGTTCTCTGTCACGATATTTGAGAAGAAATCATCATCAATATGAAGCTCGTTTCTGCCCTGCTCAAATGTGATGCCAAATACATCCTTTCTCTCAATAGGTGCCGGCTCATATGACGGGTCAATCTCGATAACACAGTAATTGCCATTCTTCTTAGCCTTTAAAATCTCAAGAGCCTCGTCTGTGTAGCCCGGAGCGATAACACCGTCTGATACCTCTCTCTTGATTACAAGTGCAGTGCTCTTGTCACATACATCTGAAAGTGAAATAAAATCACCAAATGATGACATTCTGTCAGCTCCTCTTGCTCTGATGTATGCATTTGCAAGCGGTGTAAACTCAATATCCATGTCATCAACCCAGTAAATCTTTTTCTCCACATCAGAAAGAGGCTGTCCTACTGCTGCACCTGCCGGTGAAACATGCTTGAAGGATGTTGCAGCCGGAAGACCTATTGCCTTCTTAAGCTCTCTTACAAGCTGCCATCCGTTGAAAGCATCAAGGAAGTTGATATATCCGGCTCTGCCGTTAAGCACCTTTATAGGAAGCTCTCCCTCCTTCATAAATATTCTGGCTGGTTTCTGATTTGGATTACATCCGTATTTTAATTCGTATTCCTGCATTTTTCTGTTCTCCTGTTATTATCTGCTTATATTGTATATTTGACCGTTTATATAGTGTTTTATTTATTTTTGTTTACGATTCTGCTCTCATACTCGCCTGTAGCGATATCAATATATCTGACAAAGAGGGATACCTTATTATCCTCATTTAAGTTCTCCCATACCATATCGGTAAACTCATCGATATCTCCCTCGATGTCTACCCATGTAGGCTCACCCTCAAAGCTTGGCAGCGGATTGCCATCGCCCATATATGTATGGATGAAATGTCCCTCTCCCGCAACCGGTGCTGAGTATGCAAATGTATATCTGTTGCATGCATCGGGATTTCCGTTGTTGCTCTTTAAGATTGACATAGCATAGTTGAACTCGCCATTGTCAATATGCATGATTCCTGAAATTCTTGGTGTATAGTTAGGAGCGTCAGGCTCAAACTCTCTTGTCCTTAATGCCTGCTCAAATGTCTGCTGCTTGTCCATCAGCTCATAGATAGTATCTGTCTGGTCACCGTTTGTGACAATTGTCTTGTTGCCTAGCACTCTTACAGGTGCGTAAATGATAAGACTTGGATCCTCAAGCTTTGAAGGGTCAAATGCCTGTGTTCTGATGCCCTCGCCATCCTCTACAAATACTCTGTTGCGGCTGTTTTCGCTTCTGCCCATGATAAAGTATGCTGTTACAGCCTTCTTACCATCCTTTGTGCGGCCGATTACGATACCTCTGCCAGGGTATGTTGTGCTTGATAATTCCTTTGCTAATGATACTCTTTCCATGTCATCCTCCATGTTTTCTGATAATGTGGTCTGCATCCCCAAATTACTCGGGCCTGCCGGAATAAAAAGACCGTCTGAACACACATAAAAATATAAAGCTCTGCAGGAAACTTATATAAATGTGCGCCCAGACGGTCGGCAATCAACTGTTATACTCCATGTGGTTATCCACTTCCGTCAGTCATATAACTGTCTTTATTTAAGCATGTATTTTTGTCATTGTCAAGTACCACTTTAAAATAAGCATGTACTTATAAGTTATTCTTATAAGTACATGCTTGTAAACAATGCCATTATTTACTAATTTTTAAAGCTGTGAATAGGTGCCGGGATTCTTCCTCCACGGTTTACAAATGCATCACAAGAGAATCTGTTTACCGGCATAACCGGTGCACTTCCAAGGAGTCCTCCGATTTCTACCACATCACCTACATCCTTTCCTATTGCCGGAAGCAGTCTGCAGGCTGTTGTCTTTTGGTTTATCATACCGATAGCCATCTCGTCTGCGATAATTCCTGAAATTGTGGTGGCCTTTGTATCGCCCGGGATTGCAATCATGTCAAGTCCTACTGAGCATACACAGGTCATAGCCTCAAGCTTTTCAAGAGTGAGTGCACCATCATTTACAGCATCTATCATTCCCTGATCCTCTGATACCGGGATAAAAGCACCTGAGAGTCCGCCTACATATGAGGATGCCATGATGCCGCCCTTTTTCACCTGATCGTTTAAGAGTGCAAGTGCTGCTGTTGTTCCCGGAGCTCCGGCTCTCTCTAAGCCTATCTCGCAGAGAATATCTGCTACAGAGTCTCCGATAGCCGGTGTAGGTGCAAGTGAGAGGTCTATGATTCCAAATGGCACTCCAAGCTTCTTTGAAGCCTCCTTTGCCACAAGCTGTCCTACTCGTGTAACCTTGAAGGCTGTCTTCTTGATTGTCTCACAGAGCACCTCAAAGTTCTCGCCTCTTACCTTTTCAAGAGCAGTCTTTACTACTCCCGGTCCGCTGACACCTACATTGATGATGGCATCTGCCTCTGTCACACCATGGAAGGCTCCTGCCATAAACGGATTGTCATCAGGAGCGTTACAGAATACTACAAACTTGGCACAGCCTGATACAGGAAGGTGCTTTGTCACCTCTGCTGTCTCCTTTATCATCTCACCAATCAGCTTTACTGCATCCATGTTGATTCCGGTCTTTGTAGAGCCGACATTTACAGAGCTGCATACGAGATCTGTCTCAAGCATTGCCTGAGGAATGGATTTGATTAAAAGCTCATCCGCCTTTGTCATTCCCTTTGACACAAGTGCTGAGTATCCACCGATGAAGTTGACTCCCACCTCTTTTGCCGCCTTGTCGAGTGTCTTTGCTATGGTAACAAAATCCTCTGAGCTCTTGCAGGCCGCACCACCGACAAGGGCGATAGGTGTAACTGAAATACGTTTGTTTACGATAGGGATACAGTAGTTGTTCTCTATCTCTTTTCCTGTTGCTACAAGATTCTTTGCAAGTGTTGTAATCTTGTTGTAGATATTCTCATTTACCTTTGCAAGGTCTGAGTCTATACAGTCGAGCAGGCTGATACCGAGTGTGATTGTACGCACGTCAAGATTTTCCTTTTCCACCATGTCATTGGTCTCAATTACTTCACCAATATTTATCATTTTGCTGTTCTCCTTTAACTGTGTATGACATTTTTATGCTAAACTAGATTCGATGCATCATCTCAAAGATTTCTTCCTTCTGACACTTTATTGTTACACCAATTTCTTCTCCAAGTGCATCAAGCTGGTCAGAAATCTCTGCAAATGAAGCTGTAGCATTTGCCATATCAACAATCATCATCATGTTGAAATAACCTGAAACAATAGTCTGTGAAATATCAAGCACGTTTACACTGCCCTCTGACAGATATGTACATACCTTTGCGATGATTCCTACTGTGTCTTTTCCGACAACTGTGATGATTACTTTGTTCTTTGTGTTATCCATAACAACTTATTCTCCTGTTCTCTTATTCTACGGCTATGCGGTCTGATGCCCTGTCTCTCTTAGCCACATACATAGGGAAATCACTTGCCTTATATGGATTGTCTCCCATTGTGACCTCAAGCCTGACGGCTTCATACGCCAGCTTTTCGTAGTTGTTTTCTTTACTAAGGTGTCCCAGTATTACTGAGCCAAATTTATCATGAAGAAGCTCGCATAACAACTGCCCGCTTCTCTCATTCGACAAATGTCCGCTGTCACCCATGATTCTGCGCTTGAGCGGATACGGATATGCCCCTGTCTGGAGCATATTTATATCATGATTGGCTTCAAGCAGCAGCCCATCCAGGTTCTGAAGCTTTGAAACCAGTGCATCATCATACGTGCCAAGGTCTGTCACGACCGCCATCGCATGATTTTCGTTTTTAAATCTGTACGCGACAGGATCAGCTGCATCGTGTGATATGTGAAGCGGCTCAAACTCTATATCGCCTATTGTAAAATCGACGCCTGCCTCAACAGGATGAAACAGCTCATCATCTATATTTCCAACGGATTTGGTACATTTTATGGCCCCGATTGTGGCCTTTGTTGCATAAATCGGAATATGATAGCGTCTTGCCATGACACCAAGCCCTGCGATATGGTCTATATGCTCATGTGTCACGAGAATCCCCTGCATATCTGTGGCCGTCATATCAAATTCATTCAGTCCGTTTTCTATTTTCTTACCGCTGATGCCCGCGTCTATGAGCACATGACAATCATCCGTACCCACGCATATACAGTTTCCACTGCTGCCGCTGGCAATGCTGCATAATTCTAACATGTTAATTCTCTTTCCAGTATAATTCTATTTTGTCTCCCTCATGAAGCTCCTCGGAAAATTGGGCATCTCTACCATTTATTACAGTGGCTATTGCCCTGCCCTTTCCTGCTTGTAAATCAAATGAGATATGGGTAAATATATCGACAAATATATATGTATCCTTGCCGGACAGCTCCACAGGCTCACCATTTACAATTACTGTAATTGTATTTTCTGATGAGTCTTCTTCGTGTATTTCTTCCTGTATATCATTTTTTGGCAATTCATTTTCCGGCTGTTCGTTTTCTGGCACAGCAGATGCTTCAGCTTCTTTAGCAAAATCATCATGCAGCTCATCGAGCACTTGATTCATCATCTGCTCTGATGTTCTGGCTACTGTGTTGTCAGACTCTTGTGTGTCATTATAAGTGTTATTGTCGATTCTTGCAACACCATATTCATCTGTTTTCCACTCAACAGAGAAATTTTCGTATACAAGAGTGTCGAGACCTGCCTCTTCATTGTTTACAAATATCATCTGGTCTGTGTCAATAACGAGATCCATAAACTGCGCAATCTGGCGCACTGTATAGTAATTTCTTGTCTCAATCACATCATTTTCCCTGATGCTGTAATCCTCCGGCTCAAGCTCTCCGTTTACCTGGACAAACCTAGGACATGATACCTTTCTGCCATTTATGACAAATGTAATGACAGAATGATTGTACTCATCAAGCTGCGATATCTTATACACTGCTGCCTCTCCTGCTGTGGACGGCTCTATGATTATCTCACTGTTTGGCTCAAGAGGTGTATTGATGCTTGCAGGCTTTCCGTTCATGGTCACCACTGCACCCTCTCCGGCCTCGCCTCTTACAAGCCTTGCCACACCGTTTACCGTAAAGTTTATCGGGGTGCCGCGCTTTGGAAACAGCTCATCGTTTGGAAATCCCGCCTGAAGCGCCGCATCGACTATTGTAAGCCTGTTATTGTCATAGAGCTTTATTCTCTCACCGTTGAATCTGACCATGATAAAATTATTTCTCTGGTCATAATAATTCAGACATATACCAATTGGAGTGACAAGAAGCGGATCCTTCTTAATATCCTCCTGCTCAAAGGTCACATCGCCAAGCACTTCCTCACCTCTTAGAGCTACTCTTTCCTCCGGCAGGTCAAGGTCTTCCGCAAGCTTTTCCGTGAAGCCGTGTATCTTGCCTCCGCCTCCGACTACAAAGCAGGCACTCACTGTTTTGTCACCGTTTAGCTCTCTGATTTTAGTCGATACCTCTTGTGCAATATTATCAACAACAGGTGCTGCCACATCCCAGACATCCTGTGCAGGAATTGTGTGCTCGATGCTCATGATATCCTTGTATGTAACCGTATCACTTGTCGTAGACTGAAGCTTGATACTCTCCGCCATATTGAAATCCACGAGGAAATGCTGCACAATAACTTCTGTCAGCTCATCTCCTGCATGCGGTATCATGCCATAGGCTATGATACTTCCGTCTCTTGTGATTGAGATATCACTCGTTCCGGCTCCCACATCGACAAGTGCGATATTAAGCATACGATAGTTCTCCGGAATTGCCACATTGATAGCGGCGATAGGCTCCAATGTCATATTGGCTACACTAAGCCCGGCCTGTCCCACTGCCGCATACAGTCCGTCTACCACATCCTCCGGCAGAAATGTAACTATGATATCCTCGCCTATTTTGTTTGCCTTATGCCCCTCAAGGCTGATAAACACCTCATCATTCAAAAAGAATTTGACTGTAGAATATCCCACACAGTAAAACTTATAGCTTGTATCGTTAACCTCCTTGAGTGCCTCCTGTGCTTTTTCTATGCCAAGCAGGTCAAGCGTATGGACATCCTCGCCGGTCACCACAGACTCCTGCGCATACTCATACTCCACATGCGTCGTGACAGTCTTTAATACTCGTCCTGCGGCTGCTATACACACCTCTTCAAGTGGCTGTCCTGTCTGTTTTTCAAGCTCGTCCTTTACTTCCTTAATGGTTTTTGCCACCCTGCCTATATCATGTATCTGACCGTCAAGCATCGCTCTGGTCTCATGCTCCCTGACATACTGTGCTGTAACCACAAATTCCTTGTCATCAGTCTGATAGCCGACAGTTCCTACAACATTTCTTGTACCAATATCCAAACCGAATACATTATTCATTTCCACTACTCCTTGTATTTGCTAAGCGCTTTATTTATTGAAGCTATCGTGTTTTCGATATCTCCATCATTATCGATAACCTCCTTGCAGTGCCTTCTGTACTCAGCTTCTTTAAGCTGGCTTGCAAAGATACTATCTATCTTCTCATCTGAATAGCCTCTTGATGACTTAAGTCTTTTTCTTCTGACTTCTTCACTTGCATAAATATACCACAGCTCGTCGCAGATTTCACCATATCCCTCCTCTATAAGGAGTGCTGCTTCAAGCACAAGCATGAAAAGACCATCTTTTTTTGCCTCTTTAACTGCATTAAGCACATATTCCTTTACTGCCGGATGTACTACTTCATTTAGAAGCTCTCTTTTTTTATCATCCGAAAAAATCACTCCGGCAAGTGCCGGTCTGTCAAAATGCCCGTCCTCAAGCCATATCGGTTCGCCCGCAAACAATCCCTTTAATCTGTTGTAGCAGTCGCTTCCCGGCTCCATCAGCTCATGTGCTATCTCATCAGAGAGCATGACCCTTACGCCATCAAGTTCCTTAAGATAGCCAAGCACTGCCGATTTTCCGGCACCTACACCACCTGTTATTCCTATAAAAATCATACTGTTTCCTTTTCTGTCATCAATGCGCATCATACCAGTCATAGCCACACTCGGTGCCCACTTCCATGGATACCTTCATGTCCACCGCACCACGCATCTCTTTCTCCAGAAGCTTAATCACTTTATCCTTCTCAGCTTCCTTTGTCTCAATTAAAAGCTCATCATGCACCTGAAGGATAAGCCTTGACTTTAAGCCCTCGTCAAGAAGCCTGTCATGCACACGTATCATGGCAATCTTTATGATATCGGCTGCTGTACCCTGAATAGGTGAATTCATTGCAACTCTCTCTCCAAACTGTCTTTGCATGAAATTGCTCGAGTTCAGCTCTGGAATCGGTCTGATACGCCCAAACATGGTCTTTGTATAGCCATTTTTCTTGGCATCCAAAACCGTCTGATCCAAAAACTCCTTAATCTTTGGATATTTGACAAAATAGCTGTCTATATAGCCCTGTGCCTCTTTCCTTGAGATACCCAGGTCGTTAGACAGACCAAACGCGCTGATACCATAAACGATACCAAAATTTACCGCCTTGGCATTTCGTCTTTGAAGGTCTGTGACCTCATCAAACGGTGTGTCAAACACAAGGGATGCTGTACTTCTGTGGATATCCTGACCATTCTTAAAGGCCTCTATCATCCTTTCATCCCCTGAAAGCGCCGCAAGCACCCGAAGCTCTATCTGCGAGTAGTCTGAATCAACAAACAGATCTCCATCCTCTGGCAGAAATACCTTTCTGATAAGCTTGCCCAGCTCAATCCTTATCGGGATATTCTGCAGATTAGGCTCTGTGCTTGAAAGACGGCCTGTCGCAGTGATTGTCTGATTTAAGGTAGTATGGATTTTGCCATCGGATGCAATATACCCGGAAAGTCCGTCAGCATATGTGCTCTTTAGCTTTGTGAGCTGTCTGTATTCCAATATATCCGCGACAATCGGATACTCCGGTGCCAGCTTTTCAAGCACATCTGCCGCAGTAGAATAACCGGTCTTTGTCTTCTTTTCATTTGGCAGTCCAAGCTTTTCAAAGAGAATGACTCCAAGCTGCTTTGGCGAATTTATATTAAACTCTTCACCTGCTGCCTCGTATATTTTCTTTTCAAGCTCAGCTATCGAAACAGCAAGCTTGTCTCCATACTCCTTAAGCTTTATTCCATCAGCCCTTATACCCTCATTTTCCATATCATACAGTACGAAAACGAGTGGCAGCTCGATATCTCTGTAAAGAGTAAGCATATCCATTTCCTTTAGCTTCTGCAAAAGAACCGGCTTTGATTTCCAGGCAGTATACACCTCGTAGCAGGCACAGTCCACTGCCTTTTTCTCATCCTCCTTCATCATCCGGGTGAAATCAAGCTTTCCCAGATAATCCTTTTTAGATGAGAGCATAAGCCCCAGATAGTCCTTTGCAACCGCATCATAGGGATACTCCCCGACAAGCGGATTGATAAGGTATGCAGCCACCATCATGTCAAAATATCTGCCTCTGTCATCTGCCTTTATCTCTTTGCTCTTAAATCTGTGCAGATTGGTCTTTAAATCCGGTGATATCCATGACTTTACTTCCAGGGTATTTAATTTTTCATCCAGGAAGCTGCATGAAATCTCATCACCTGTACAGATAAAATAAATATCCTCCTCTGAAAAACAAATCGAAACAGCAAGATAATCGTTAGAAACCGGCTCCGAAAACAGACTTAGCTGTCCATCACTTTCGCTGTTTTCCAAAGACTCTCCCGGTACTACCGCAAAAGCGACCTCCTTGTCCTTTGCCTTCTCAAACACACTCTCTGCAGTCTTTAAGTCCCTTACTACCACAAAATGCTCCTCGGCATTGTTTTTAGGAGCCTCCACGTTAAACCGTGACAGCATGTTTTTGAATTCGTATCGTTTGCACAGTAAAAAGGCTTCCTCAGTGTAGAGTGACTCTACTCCGCCACTAAGCTTTGCATCAGAAAATTCATAGTCAACCGGCGCATCAAGTATGATTGTCGCAAGCTCCTTGCTCATAAGCGCCTGCTCCCAGTACTCCACTATATTCTTTGAAGCCCTTGGCGGCTTTACATTCTCAGCGTCCTCATGTACTGCCTCTATACAGTGATATTTTGCTATAAGTGCGCCTGCTGTCTTTTCGCCGATACCGGGTACCCCGGGAATATTATCAGACGTATCTCCCTGCAGAGCCTTTACATCGATAAACTCCTTTGGAGTGACGCCGTACTTTTCGATAACATCTGCTGTATTGTAGTTTTCTATCTCGGTTCCTGTTTTCTTTGTCTTTGGAATCCTTACCATGACATGGTCAGTCGCAAGCTGCAAAAGGTCTCTGTCTCCGGAAATGATGGCGACATCCATACCGGCCTTTTCTGCCCTGACAGATAATGTTCCAAGTATATCGTCGGCCTCATAGCCTTCCTTTTCCACGATTTTAATGCCCATAGCGGTAAGCATTTCCTTTATCATAGGCACCTGCTGCCTGAGCTCCTCGTCCATAGGCTTTCTCGTGCCCTTGTACGCATCAAACATTCTGTGACGAAACGTCGGCGCATGCACATCAAATGCCACCGTCAGATAGTCAGGCTTTTCCTCGTCAAGAATCTTGAACATGATATTCAAAAATCCATAGACTGCATTTGTGTGAAGCCCCTCTGAATTGGTCAGATCAGGAAGTCCGTGATATGCCCTGTTTAAAATACTGTGTCCGTCTATAAGTACAAGCTTTTCACTCATTTTATACTTTCCTTATTACTTAATATTGTTGTAATCGCTGCCGGTCACACTGCAGTGCAGGCAGTAATGTTAAATAGCTCTTGTATATTTCTTAAGCCACTGAGCCTCCTCATCATTCAAAAATGGTGAAACAAGCTCATAAACTCTCGCATGATAAGCATTCAGGTATCCTTTTTCCCTGTCTGTCATCTGATTTGGATCAATCGCATCGAGATCTATCGGTACATAGGTCAGATTCTCAAAATACATGAACTGGCCATACTCATTTTTCTCACCCTTTCGGCAGATAAGCTCATTCTCTGTACGAATACCGAATTTACCCTCTAAATAGATGCCCGGCTCATCTGTAGTGACCATACCCTCTTCTATCACACGCTCTGCAGTCCTGCCCGGATACTGCTTCCAGTGAAAGCTGTTTGGTCCCTCATGCACATTGAGCACATAGCCCACACCGTGTCCGGTGCCGTGATTGTAGTCCATGCCAATCTCCCAGAAAGGCTCTCTTGCCAGAATATCAAAGTTTAGTCCCGAGCAGCCCTCCTTAAACCTTGCATTTGCCAGGTTCATATTTGAGCGGCAAACTCTCGTAAACATATCCTTCATCTCGTCAGTCACAGGTCCTAACGCAAAGGTCCTCGTGATATCTGTGGTTCCCTCCAGATAATGTCCTCCTGAATCAACCAAAAGAAGACTCTCAGGCTTAAGCTGCCTGTCAGACTCCTCTGTTGCAGAGTAATGCACAATAGCACCATGATCAGCATATCCGCATATTGTGGCAAAGCTCAAATCAAGAAAGCCTTCCTGCTCAGCTCTAAGCGATGCAAGATAATCTGAAGCCGAAATCTCTGTCATGGGTATCTTACCTATATTTGTCTTAAGCCAGTACATGAACTTGCACATCGCAACTGCATCCTTCAAATGTGCCTTGCGCAGATTTTCAAGCTGTACTTCATTCTTTACGGCCTTCATGACAACTGTAGGATCCTCCGCATCAATCACCTTAACACCATCCGGCAGGCTGTCGCAGATGCGGTAATTTACAATCGATGTATTTAAAAGCACTGTCTCTTTTTCATCAATATGCTTCACATATTCATAAAAATCATCGTAAGGTCTTGTCTGTATACCATTCTTATCGAGGTATGCCTTAAGAGTCTCTGTCACAACCTCTTCCTGCAAAAACCATATGCAGCTGTCCTGTGACAGTGCCAGGTATGAAAGCACTACAGGCACATAGCTTATGTCGCCTCCCCTGACATTTAAAAGCCAGGCGATATCGTAAAGTGATGACATCAGATGAAGTGTTGCACCCTTTTGTGCCATCTGCTCTCTGACTCTTTTAAGCTTTGAGCTTATATCCTCACCTGTATATTTATTGTCAAAAATCATGACAGCTTCCTTTGACATAGGTGGTCTGTCAGTCCATATAAGGTCAATCAGATCCTCATTTACGTACATGCTGCCGTGCTTTTCTTTTGCGATTTCAGAAAGCCTTTTGCCCCATGCGGCATTTACCACTCTGCCGTCAAAGCCTATTACACCGCCATCCGAAAGAGTATCCTTTATATACTCATCAACTGTCGGTACGCCCTCCTCGCCAATCTTAAACAGCTTTACAGTGGTATCCTTAAGCTGCGCAGCCGCCTGCACAAAATACCTGCCGTCTGTCCATAGTCCGGCCTCATCCATAGTGATGACTGCGGTACCTGCTGAGCCCGTGAAGCCTGTAATATATTTGCGTGCCTTAAAATGCTCTCCTACATACTCTGACTCATGAAAATCAGCAGTAGGTACCACATACAGCGAGATGCCCCTCTTTGCCATCTCGCTTCTCAATGCTTTTAATCTATCCTGTATCATTTTATTATGCCTCTTTAAATTCAAAAAATTTTGTATCTAATTCCGGATACATTCTCTTTAATGAGATTGGTTTGCCGGATTTGTTCAAAAAGCAATGGCTGCTTTTTGCAGTGGTGCGAAGCTCGCCTGTCTCTTTATCCTTCATGACATACTCAAGCTCCATCTTGATTCCGTTATACTTAAGCAGCTTTGTGTAGATGACGACCGTATCATCGAAATGTACCATACTGTGATACTCTACCGATATCGACAGCACCGGACTTATGATTTCCATCTCCTCCATCTGCCTGTAGTTGAGTCCTATCTGATCCATCAAATCAAGTCTTGCTTCTTCCATCCACTTGACATAGTTTGAATGGTGGATTATACCCATCTGATCTGTTTCATAATACTTTGCGTGGTGCTCGTAAGGACGGATTCTAAGTTCCCCTTGTGAGCCGGCAATCTGTAACTCATTGTTTGCCATAAAAACTTCCTCCATTCATATTTTGGTCTTATTTCTATTATGCCACATTGGACAGCTAAATTCAACGACTTGACCGTAAAATATAAACCGGCTGCTACCTGCGTATCATACTGTAGCAGTCTCTGCATATATTGCGTGAATTTCCAATCGAAAGTATTCTGCCGCAATACCGGCATCTGATAATATACTCATCCTTGCTCTTTGATAGAAGCTGCATAATCTTTGCCTGTGTTTTGTCGCGCTCGTTTTCAAGCCAGTCCTCATCCACAATTTTGCCCATGCGGACTGAAAACTGATAGTACAAATCAAGCTTTTTGTAATAGGATTCGTATTTCATGAGCCCCTGATACTTTGAATGCTTATCAGGCTTGTCGAGAGAGATATCGGATGTATACGACATGCAGTAGCGCAGCCATTGTCTGACAAGCTCCCTGTCCTTTATATCTATAGGACATGTAATCATCTTATAAAGCAGATATTTGTCATCAAAATCTGCGATAAAGTATCGCTCCTTATACGCATATCCATACAAAAACAATATCTCATCGACATTGATTTTCCTAAACGGTGCTGATGGCTCTGCCTCATGCCAGAGCTTAATTATCGCATCAAGCGGCGCATCCATTGTAAGGAGCACCTGCGGGAAGCCAAGACTTACTATATCAATATCCTGCTCCGGTATATTTAGCGTATTCTTCAGATAATTCAGATTCTTTTGTCCCAAAGCTGTCACATAGCCTGTATCATACAGACCAAATCTGCCTGCACGGCCCGCTATCTGTTTTATCTCAGAGATGACAAGCGGACGTCTTGATACTCCATCAAACTTTTCCACCTCCAGAAATACAATTCTTCTGACCGGCAGATTGAGTCCCATTCCTATAGCATCTGTTGACACGACAACCTGTGTCTTTTTCTCATTAAAAAGCGTCATCTGCCTTCGCCTTATTTCCGGCGGCAGACTTCCGTATATGACACTTGGCTTTATGCCGTTTTCCTCAAGACGCCCTGCTATATTGAGTACCGACTTCTTTGAAAATACGATAAAGGCATCGCCATCCCTCACATCCTGTGGAAATGAAAACGGCTTATCCTCCAGCTTTAGAGCTGTCTTTCTCTCATACTCTCTTATCTCATACTCGTCATGGCAAAGATTAATCAGATGAATGACAACATCCTTTGCCACCGGGCTCATGCATATATGAATCTCTCCTGCAAGTGTACCAAGAATTGCCCTGGTCCACGAATGTCCCCTGTCATCATCTGCTACCATCTGTGCCTCATCAATCACTGCGATATCATACTCCTTGTCACAGTCAAGCATCTCCACTGTCGATGCTGTAATTCTGCTGTCTGATACCTCAAGACACTCCTGGCCTGTAAGCATGGTGCATGGTATGCCTGCATCATTCATCTTCTCATATACCTCAAGTGCCAGAAGGCGAAGCGGTCCCAGATACACTCCATTTTGCGCCAGCTTAAGCCTCTCAAGTGCCTGATATGTCTTACCGCTGTTAGTCGGGCCTATATGGAGTATGAAGCGCCTTTTCATGCTCTGTGCTTTTGGAAACTCCAGCTCCGGCCGAGCCGGAACCAGCGTGACAATCTCTCTTCTAAGCTCCTTGCTGCGGTACTCATTGTAAAGCGCCTTCATGCTCCTTGTACATATCGCACCTATATACTCCTTGCGCAAAAGCTTTAAAAAATCTTCTGTGAGATACTCTGCTTCCTTCTCATCAAACTGCTCCATATCCACCCTGACGAGCTGCGGAATGATTTCTCTATTTAAAATATGCTTTGCATTCTTATTGTTTGAATAGTAGGTAATCAATGCAAGCCTTTTTATTTCCTGATGCAGCTTGTCGAGTGCCACAGTCTCATTTTTTGAAAATCGCGCATATTTAATTGATTTTGCCTTGCTATTGAGCCTGTGAATATAGTGTGCCAGCTTTACAGGTTTACCTGTACTTCTCTTCGCATTCTCCCTGTACTGGTCAATATAAAACTGTACCAGTACATCTTCAAACGATTTTTCCATATATGTGTATTATCCTCTTTATTTGTATACGCCGTTGAGTGTCACTTCAAAAGTAACATCCTTTCCGGCAAGCTCCGTATTTACCTTATAATCATCCGGAAATTTCAGGTTTAAATCAAAGGTTTCTCCCACCTTGTGACCTACCACTCCGTCCTCAAAGCCATCTATATAGCTGCCTGAGCCAAGCACCAGGTCCGCGCCCTGTCCATCAGTGCTTCCACCCTCGAATTTTTCTCCGTCCATATATCCGGTGTAATCAATATTTACCTTATCTCCTTTTTCTGCAACCGTGTCAGTCTCTGTATTCGGTGTTGCTGCCTTGGTCTGTGAATCACTGCTTTGTGTCTCTGATGCCTGAGATTCTGTGGTCTGTGATGCAGCTTGCGTACCGGCAGTGCCCTTTGACGATGAACCTCCCGATGTCGCAACTGCCCAGATGAGCACTATGACTACCACGACAACTGCCACTACCGGCACCCAGAATTTCAGCAGATTCACAACCTTTGCCTTCTTCTGCGCTTTTTCTCTTTCGACTCTTCTTTTTTCCTGTGCGATTTTTTTGTTTTGTTTGTTCATTTTGTTAATCTCCTGTTTTATTTTTATTATTGAATTATACTATTACAATTTGAACATTCTGTGTTTCGCATAAATGAACAGTATGCGTTGTCTGTCAGTGCATTCGCTATCTGTCACTGTTCGCTTTAAACTTTAAACGGCTGCGTCTCTTAACTATTTGACGCAATAATAAAAGCAGTAGAAAGACACCCACACAGACTGCGCTTATAGCTGCACCTGCCTTAAGCCCCGGTGTCTCATAATTTAGCTCTATCTCATGCTCTCCCTCATCCAGATGAATGCTCACAAAGGTATCTGAAAAATCCTCATACTCTGCATCCTTCCCATCCACCTTCATAGTCCAGCCCTTTTCACTCGGAATAGAAAGCACAAGCTGTCCTGCCTGCTTCACATCAATGTGTCCGCTTATGTGTGTATCTGAAAAATCATCCACCGAGAGTGTCTGCTCATTGAGTGTATTGTAAGCACTCTCAACTGCAGCAATGGAAAGCTCGTATACATTAAATCGTACAGCATCGGCATCAGTGTTTGTGACGGAAACTGTCTCCCCCGCCTTCACGTATCCCAGGTCAAACAGATACCTGTGAGTGGTCTTCGAGTATGTGGTCTCATACTCTCCGTGGCTGAAGGTCAGACTGTCAGTGCTGCACGAATCGTATGCCGCATAATAATATCCGTCATGGTCAAAGGTGAGAGTCGTAGTTCCCGGATTTTCGTCCTGAGTGCACTCTGTCATGGTCAGCATATCATCTGCTGCGCCAAGGAGCCTGCCAAGGGAATTAATCGAATAGATTTTCGATGACGAGGATGGCTTCCACGCATCAATCACTCCCTCATCCATCATAAAACCAAGCGGAAGTGTGTAGTTATTCCGATACAGATAGTGATTTCCGCATTTTCCAACAAGTGTAGTCAGCTCATTCTGTGGCTGTATTGATTTTGTAACCATATATCTGACCGAAAGCATGGCTGACGTGACAGGTGTGGCACCGTTATAACAGTAGAAATTCTTGCCTCCCTCCATATAAAGAGCCTGATAAAAATGGCTCACATTTATATTCATCAGGGAAGAAAACTGTGTTCCAGAAGCATAGCCGTATCGTGTGTCATCATTTTTAGTTAGTCGGCCTGTATCCTCAACCCTGTAAAATGGTACATCGTTGTCAGCTGCATCCTCTTTTGCCAGCTCCAGTGCCTTTTGCATATCGTCCACATTGGCATTGTAGCTGCTTCTGCCGGTACATCCAAGTCCTGTCACAGCCATATTGACAGCCAGCTCCACAATCGCAATACCGCATGTTATGACCATCAAAAGCTCCCTGTTTTTTCTTGCTGCAAGCTTTAAAAGTACTGTCATAATGCCGTACAGCGCAACAAACAATATACTTATGATAACTGCATAATACTCTGTCACATCCTCACCGGCAAACATCGTGCTTACTGCCATAAGCGCCGATGCAAATACCACTGCCACACCAACATGCCACAGTCTTATGCCACGCCACTTTCTTACTGTAGCATAGCCTATGGTCAATACAAGAAATGCATACAGATACGACTGTCTGCCAGGCAGCGAATCCGGAAAATGCAGTCCGTGCCATATAAAGTCAAGCTGTTTATTGGCAAAGCTTGCCATGAAAAACAACACAAACAATACTGGAGCTATTTTTTTCTTCCAATTAATCCTTTTGTTGAGCACAAACAGTATCAAAAGCATCACACTAAAGGCTCCGGCATACAGATTCGGCCAGTTCTCTGCACCCTCATAGACGCTTGCTGTCGTGCACATCCTGCCGACCTCTGATAAGAGATTAAAATACCACTCTATCTGCTTTGGAAACTCGATGCCCGACGAACCGCTGTAGCTTAAAATGATAAGCTCCGGGATGATTAGCACCATCGCAGTGCCTCCAGCCAAAAGTGAGTAAACGGCAAATCTCACAATTGCAGCCATTTTACCGCCATTTTGCGTAAAGAAAAGCCATGCAAACCAGAATACCAAAAAGATGCAAAGCATGATGCTCAGATAATAATTTGACAATATACAAAGTGCCAGTGATACATAGTAAAGCACCGGCTTTTTGTCCCGCACAAGCTTCTCAAGTCCTACTACCGCAAGCGGTGCAACCGCCACAACATCCATCCACATGACATCCCAGCTATACGCAGCTACAAAGCCGGAAAGTGCATATGCCGTAGAAAAAACAAATGCCGGCACAAATGTATTATCGTGATATCTGTTATCCTTTCCAAGAAGTACAAAATGCTCCTTCAAAAAATAGAAAAATGTTGCTCCGCTAAGCGAAATCTTAAAAATGATTAGCAGCTCAATAAACTCAATAATATGGCTCTTTGGAAAAAACACCACAATCCAGTTTAACGGACTCGCCAGATAATAGGCAAATACCGATACAAAATCACTGCCAAGCCCGATATTCCATGTATACATGAGGCTCGCACCATTTCTTAGCTTCTCCCACAGCTCATTAAAGAAAGGCAGATACTGGTGATACAAATCCATATGCAAAAGGCAGTAATCGCCAAATGGATATACACCATTTCCTATACAGATGATTATACATATGAAAAACGGAATTAAAAACGCTGTCAAAAGTGGATGCTTTTTAACAAAATTCATCACTTATCCTCCCAGTCAAACAGTCTGTAATATTGCAAAAGCTTATAATCGTTTAGCATATCCGAATCGGCCTGCTTCTTTTTGCTGCCGGTTGCCTTGTCTGATTTATTTGATGCTTTATCTAATGTCTTATCTGCAGTTTTATCCGTACGTACCGCTGATATAATTGGATACTCCTCCTGCAGCTTTAGCAGAAAGCTCTGATAGTCATTTGTCGGCACACCTGCCGCTTTAAGTACGTTTGCAGCCAGATAATTAACACTCGTGTCTTTTCCTGCAGCCTCATCAATATCATAATTTGCCCAGATAACATACGGCACCTGATAGCGCAGCTTAAGCTCTTCATTTGATAAATTATTATAGTCCATGCCGTTTGCTGCAAGAACAGAGCTTGCCACAGTATCATTTGGCTGATGATCACCGAAAAATACCACTATAGTTTTCTCATCCACATTTGAGAAATATTCAATGAGGCTCTTTAAATCCTCATCTGTCAGCTTAATCAAAGAAAGATACTGATCAAGTGCAGAATTATTGAGCTTATCCGCTGTCACCGTATTGTCAAAGCCGTAGTAGGTATCCGTGTATCCACCATGGTTTTGCATAGTGACATTGAATATAAATGCCGGCTGACCATCCGGTTTGTTCTCATAGGTCTCAATAATCCTGTCAAAGGATGTCTCATCACTTATATATTTGCGCACAAACCTCTGATTAGAATAATCCTGCATAAACGAAAGATTGTCAAATCCCAAAAGAGGATAGACCGTATCCCGGTTCCATCCACTGCCATAGTACGGATGCTGTGCATACGTTGCGTAGCCTATGCTTTTTAAATAGCTTGCAAGGGAAGGTGTCGTGCTCTTTATATACTGCTGATAAGGAATACTTCCTACCGGAAGAAAAGCCATCGTATTGCCTGTCAGAAACTCAAACTCAGTATCGGCGGTATTTCCACCGCATACAGACGTATTCAGATATCCTGTTATAGTGTTTTCATTGCCCTTTTCAAGACTGTGCACAAACGGCATATAGTCTGTATTTGTATCAAAATCACCGAGCACTGACAGGTCTGAAAATGCCTCATCCATCACAACTATAATATTTGGATAATCACTGTTAGCTGCAGTATTTGATTTATTTGCTTCATTATTGGCTGAATTATCATCTGTACCGGCATAGCTGTCAAGCAGTTCCTTAGCCTTCTGTCTGCTATACCCATCAGGCTTATCAACCGCCACAAACTTAAGATCCATCGCAAAGGTCACTGCCATTCCATTCACCTTTGTCATATATGCAGGTGTAAATAGAAACGGATACAGGTAATTGTCCGTCTGGAAATCCTCATCCTGCAGGGCATTCACAAACAGACACAGCGCAAGTATTCCAAGCACAGTCGGAATTAGTCTGAACCTGAATTTCCACTTAATTCGGAAATCAACAAAATGCATCAGCATAATAAGAGCTATAAATATAACTGTAACAACAACTACTCCTGCAGTCGGTGCGAAATCATAATTGGATGCAACACTTGTCGCCGTACCAATTGAAAAAATATCCCATGGAACAAAAGGAGTCGAGCGGAAAAGCATAACATAATGATTAATCAGTCCAAAAACCATGGCCACGATAAAAACTGCACGAAGTGCCCATTTCGCCCTTCCCGTAACAAAATAAAGAATCCAGGCAATCAGCTCAAACAAAATAATATTAAAAAATCCCGCCATAAATCTGACTTCTTCAAAAGGATTATGTTCGTAGAACTCCATAAGATAAAAAGCCATAATCGGGAAAATCGAGAAAAATATAACATTGAATATAATTTCATATTTTTTATAAATCTTTTTTATCATCATAATGCTCCTGTTTGCTATCTGGTATTACAGCCTATATGGCAGATTTTTGGGTACAATTTTGGGGCAAATTTTTCTTAAAAGTACCCTAATTTCTTTAATTTTTTTAAAGATTATAAATAAAGAAAAAACCCGCAAACCCTTGATTTTACTGAAAATCTTGGATTTACGGGGTTTTGCAAATAGTGCCGGCAGTGGGACTTGAACCCACACGGGCTTGCGCCCAACAGATTTTGAGTCTGCATCGTCTGCCATTCCGACATGCCGGCGTCTTACGAACAGACAATATTCTATCACAATTATTGACTTCATGCAACTAAAATTTGTAATTTCAATATAAACCAAAAATGAAATTTTAAATTCCACCACCACATTTGGTGGTGGAATTTACTCCCG
>ENA-OVGQ01001061-OVGQ01001061.1-human-gut-metagenome-genome-assembly--contig:-NODE-1061-length-32189-cov-3.291840_pt1 | contig 32189 bp, 25 predicted proteins | sample MGYA00237774_ERZ505427 | MGnify/ENA primary metagenome ERZ505427 (study PRJEB26158, sample SAMN06016404) | human gut metagenome | biome: human gut; feature: ankylosing spondylitis patient; material... | reverse complement strand
TGTTCAAAAAGTTTTAAGAAATCTTTATATAAATTTCACATTTTTTCTCAATACCACTGTTCTTCTGACGAAAAACAGCGCATTTTGTTCCGCTTCTGCTTTATTTCTCTGATTTCGACTTAAGCTTCCAGCATTTATAGCACATCGGACGATAGCTTTCGTTGCCCCCCAGAAGGAACTGCTCCCCTTCGGTAACAACTCTGCCCTCCGCGTCAATTCTTGCGTTCACCATTGCCTTACCGCCACAGGTGCAGACCGTTTTCAGCTCCGTCACGGAATCTGCCAGCTCAAACAGCCTTGCACTGCCTGGGAACAATCTTGTCCGAAAATCTGTCCGCAGTCCAAAGCAGAACACAGGCACATTGTAATAATCCACAATCTCCCGTAGCTGCTCCACATGGGCAGGCTGCAAAAACTGCGCCTCATCCACAATAATCACATCATAAAATTCCCGTTCTCTGTCACGGAAAACTTCATATAAATCCATATCATCGTCAATCACATCCGCAGGCTGCTCCAGCCCGATGCGAGAATATACCTTATCTGCGCCATAGCGCGTATCTGCCGCAGGCTTAATCAGCCAGACGCGCATCCCCTGTTCCTCGTAGTTGAATTTCGTAATGAGTGCCTGTGCCGATTTGGAGCTGCCCATCACGCCGTATCTGAAATATAATTTTGCCATACACAAAACCCCTTTGCTTCTTCTTCTCAATTTCCCTGTTATGATACCACAATCCAAGCCCCTTGGCGAGTGACACTCTCCCCAAAAATTCTTTTGCTTTTTGCTTTCTTTTTTCATTAAAAGGAGTATACTGTCTAAAGAAGGTAAAATGACAAAAATATAACAAAATGATACCCACCAAAAATTCAGATTGGAGATGACTTTGTTGATTACAGATTTAACCCGGGGCAGCAGCCGAAAAATGCTCTGGATATTTTCCATTCCCATGCTGCTGAGTGTTGCCTTTCAGCAGGTTTATCAAATTGCAGACAGCATCATTGCCGGGCAGTTCATCGGAGAAGGCGCGCTTGCGGCAGTCGGTGCATCCCACCCCATCACTATGATTTTCATGGCAGTTGCCGTCGGCAGCAATATCGGCTGTGCCGTTGTGGTATCTCGCCTGTTCGGGGCAAAAAAATACAGCGCACTCAAAACGGCTGTCTGCACCATTTTCTGCGCCTGCCTTGCAGTCAGCGTGGTGCTGACGCTTGTCGGCATTTTCGGCGGAAATGCACTGCTCCGCCTGATTCGCACCCCCTCCGATGTTTTCGCCGATGCATCGCTTTATCTGAAAATCTATATTTACGGATTCCTCTTTCTGTATCTTTATAATATCTGCAACGGCATCTTCACCTCTCTGGGAGACAGCCGTACGCCGCTGTATTTCCTCATCGGCTCCTCCATAAGTAATATTCTTCTGGATATTTTCTTCGTGGTCTGGCTGAAAATGGGCGTTGCCGGTGTTGCATGGGCAACCTTCGCCGCACAGGGCGCGGCATCCGTACTCGCCTTTCTTACGCTGGTGCATCGCATCAAGCAATTAAGAAGCACCGAACCGTATGCAAAATTTTCCGCAGAAATGCTTGTACAGGTTACTATCGTCGCCATCCCAAGTATTTTGCAGCAATGCTTTGTTTCCGTCGGGAATCTTTTCGTGCAGTCAGCCGTCAACAGCTATGGCTCTGCCGTTGTTGCAGGCTTTTCTGCCTGCCAGAAGCTGAATACCTTCGCCGTCACCTGCATGACAACCCTGTCCAACGGCGTTTCCTCCTTCACCGCTCAGAACCTTGGCGCAGCTAAAAAGGAACGGGTTTCCGAAGGCTTTCGAGCAGGGGCGCTCCTCGGTATTCTGGTCTGCGTACCGTTTTTCCTGTTCTATTTCTTCTTCGGTCGCACCGCCATGGAGCTGTTTCTGGATGAAAGCAGTGCTGCCGCAATTCAGGCAGGTGTAGACTATATGCACATCGTCACCCCCTTCTATTTCATCGTAACGATTAAGGTCATGTGCGATGGGGTGCTGCGCGGCGGCAGTGCCATGCTCTATTTCATGACAACCACCTTCACCGACCTCTTCCTGCGTGTGGCGTTGGCGTTTCTCTTTGCAAAAGGACTTGGTCTCGGCGCAACCGGCATCTGGATGGCATGGCCAATCGGCTGGACGCTTTCCACCCTCCTTTCCGTTTTCTTCTATCATCTTAAGCCTTGGGAAAAAAATCCGACATAAAACACACAGGGCAGTGCCGATAAAGCACTGCCCTTCTGTTTTCAAACGGGTTTGTCCTCTTTAATGTTTCCCTTTCGGATATTTTCCTCAATCAATCCACGGGTATATTCCCAGATTTCCGCCGAACCCAATTCCGTTTTCGCCTGTCTCCCCCAAACCTGACTGCGGCTCACCCTATGCGCGCGCCAATCTCCGCCATCATTGGCATTATTCAGCAGCAGTGGCTGAAAATTATCCATCACATGCGCAAATCTTGCTTCAGGTGTTTCATTCGCTTCAAATTCTTCAAATAATCCGCGCAGCTCATCTCTCTGGTCATCGGGCAATAAGCCGAAAATCCGCTCTGCCGCCTTTTCCTCCCGCTCCGCCTGTGTTGCCAGCCCTGCCGTATCGTAGGCATAGGTGTCCCCTGCATCAATCTCCACAATATCATGAATCAGCGCCATCATCATCGTTTTCGCAAGGTCAAATTCCGCATTCGCGTATTCCTTCAGCAGATAAATCATCAGCGCCATGTGCCACGCATGCTCGGCATCGTTTTCCCTTCTGCCGTGCCCACTCAGGTGCGTCTGCCTGAGAATATTCTTCTCCTTGTCCGCCTCCAGAATAAACGCTACCTGCTTCTTAAATCGTTTTCTGTCCATCCTTCTCCCTCTTTCTTCATAAGAAAAGCCTTAGACCTTTCGGTCTAAGGCTCAGAAACTCGTCTGTTTGTCTTTCTGCTTCAGCAAGTCAAAATCCTGATTTCAACTTATTTTTAATATTCGGGCTCAATCAGACCGTAGGTGCCGTTCTTTCTCTTATAAACCACACTTACCTCGTCTGTCTCCGCATCGCGGAATACAAAGAAGCTATGCCCTACCAGCTCCATTTCCATGACAGCCTCTTCCGCATCCATAGGCTTTACGGCAAAACGCTTTACCTTCTCGATTTTTACCAGAGGCTCGTCATCCAAGTCCTCCTCAGGCACCAGAATTGCCGCATATTCTGCCGCATAGGCATCTGCGCCGTTTCTGATTTTGGTGCGCATCCGTTTTTTATAACGAACAACCTGCCCCTCCAGAATATCCACCGTTTTATCCATAGCGGCTGTCATGTCCGCATCCTGCACCTCTGCCCGTGCATATCTTTTATTCATAGGAATGGTTACTTCCACCGTAGCAACCTGTTTTTCCAAGCTTAATGTGATGGTTGCCTCTGTGTCCGCAGGGAACAGCTTGGCAATTCGATCCATCTTCTTTTCCACCATTTCCTTTGTTTTGTCCCATACATCGATGTTTTTCCCAATAATGTTATAACGCATACTAACAACTCCCTTCGGGATTCTCTCATCTTCTCAGAGAATCAAAAACATATATCCAATCGGCACCGCGCCGATGAGATTCAAAAGTAATCAAAATGGATTTCCTGTTTATTTGTTATATTCTCCGTTATTTCGTAAAATCCTTCTTTCTTTTGAAAAAAATATTCAAATTTTCGATTTTTTTCGCAAGAGCATAATCTGATTTATGGAATCGGATACTTTTTCCGCAGAAGCAGAAACGGCGGATTCTCAGGCTTTTCAAATTTCCACAAAAAACGACATTCCTCTCCATTTTTCCACAAATTTTTTTTGCACAACCTGTGGATATTGTGAATAACCTTGTGGAAAACTTACGTTTCAAGGATTTTTATTGTGGATAAAACGTGGAATTTATCCACGTTTTCCACAGCCACATCCTTCTGTTCATATCTGCCATAGGTTCACATAAAATTGCTTCTCCCAAAAAGAAAAAGTCCTTCGTTCTTTTTTTAATCGCCGCATTAGGGCTGATTCATAACCTGAAAAATATAGAATTTCAGATAATAGGATTCCTCTGCCGCCCAGAGAATCGGGTGATCGGGTGCCTGATGGCGATATTCCACCTGACGCAGGCGTTTATGCACATTCTTTGCCGCCTGCCCAATGGTCTGGGTGAACAATTCATAGGTCATGAAATGCGAGCAGGAGCAAGTTGCCAGAAAGCCGCCATCCTTCAGCAGCTTCATGGCGCGCAGGTTGATTTCGCGATAGCCCTTAACCGCATTCTTGACAGAGCTTCTGGACTTTGTAAAGGCAGGAGGATCAAGAATGATTACATCGAATTTTCTGCCCTCTGCTTCGAGTCTGGGCAGCAGCGCAAACACATCCTCGCACTGAAATTTCACAACCTCCTGCAAGCCATTCAGCTTGGCATTCTCCGTTGCCTGATCCACCGCAAGCTGGCTTGCATCAATCCCCAATACGCTTTTTGCCCCCGCAATGCCTGCATTCAGCGCAAAGGAGCCTGTATGGGTAAAGCAGTCCAGCACATCCATTCCCTGACAAATTTTATGAATGGACAGTCGATTATACTTCTGGTCAAGGAAAAAGCCGGTTTTCTGCCCTTCCTCCACATCAACGATATATTTTACGCCGTTTTCCACAATCTGCACCTTGGTGTCAAAGGGTTCGCTGAGGAAGCCCTTCCAAGGCTGCATGCCCTCCTGCCTGCGCACCTTCGCATCACTGCGTTCATACACACCGCGGATATGGATGCCGTCCTCTAGCATAGCTTCGATGAGCAGGCGCAAAATGGTTTCCTTCATGCGGTCAATTCCCATCGCAAGAGACTGTACCACAAGCACATCGGAGAATTTATCCACAACCAGACCGGGCAGAAAATCCGCTTCCCCGAAAATAACACGGCAGGAGGAAATATCCACCGTCCGTTTGCGGTAATTCCAAGCCGCCTGCACTCTTTCACACAAGAATGCCTCATCAATCACCGCATCCTTATTTATGCTCATAATACGGATGGTGATTTTGGAATTGCTGTTATAAAAGCCCGTCCCCATGGGATAGCCGTCAAAATCCTCCACCATAATCAGCTCGCCATTGACCGCATCCTCTGTTACGGCGGCAATTTCATTATCAAATACCCAAAGACCGCCTGCCTTAAGCATGCGTCCTTCGCCCTTTTTCAATGTTGCAACAGGTAAACCCATCAACCTTCTCCTTTCTGAATAAAAAACCCTTCCTGCGAAAAAAAGGAGTATCTCCCGATACTCCTTTTCATTTTACTTATCTTACTTATCCGCTTATCAGACTTGCTTAGTTTGCGTAGTTATTGAAGTAATTCTGAACCAGAACGATAGGGGTACCCTTATCACCGGAACCGCTTGTCAGGTCACACAGGGAACCAATCAGGTCTGTCAGGCGGCGAGGTGTGGTACCTTCGGATGCCATCTGTCCTTTCAGATTTGCTTCTTTTGCCTTAATTGCATTCTTGATTGCATCTGCCAGTGCATCGCCGTTCAGGTCAGCGAAATCGTTGTCTGCCAGATATTTCAGCTTCAGTTCATTGGGCAGACCGTTCAGACCATCTGTATAGCCTGCGCCGACAACGGGGTCAGCCAGTTCCCAAATCTTACCAACGGGATCCTTGAATGCGCCGTCGCCATAAACCATAGCCTCTACCTTTACACCGGTGCGTGCGATGATTTCCTTCTGGATTTTTTCTGCTACCTCCTGTGCGTTCTTAGGGAACAGCTTGATGGTTGTTTCTGTTGCCTTATTGGAGCCAAGCAGACCGTACTCTGCATTGTAGCCGCTGCCGTTTACGGGTGCGTTCAGGATTTCTGCCAGTGTCAGAACCTTTTCGCCGCCCTTTGCCAAAATACGGCGTTTGGAGCGTTCTCTGTTGTGAATATCACAGCACAGCACGTTCTTTGTATACTTTACGATTGCTTCGGGGTGGTTTGCGAATACGATTTCAGCTTCTGCGCCTTCCTCCTCAATCAGACCCTTGTAGTATTCTACATAGTCAACGCCTGTGAAGGGGTGCTTCACATAGCCGAATGCCTTACGATATTCATCCAGAGACAGCACATCTGTATAGGGATTTACGCCGCTGTCATCCAAAATATCCATATCAAACAGGTGGTTGCCTACTTCATCGGAAGGGTAGCTCAGCATCAGCACTACCTTCTTTGCGCCCTTTGCGATACCTCTCAGGCAGATTGCAAAACGGTTTCTGCTGAGGATGGGGAATACAACACCGACTGTTTCACCGCCCAGCTTTGCTTTTACGTCTGCCGCAATATCCTCTGTGGATGCGTAGTTGCCGTCTGCACGAGCAACAACTGCCTCTGATACACAGATTACATCTCTTTCATGCAGCTGGAAACCATCCTGCTCCACTGCTGCCAGAACGGAATCTGCTACGATTTTAACGATGTCATCCCCTTCACGGATGATAGGTGCTTTGATACCTCTGGAAATTGTTCCTGCCATAGTGTAAAACCTCCTGAAAAATTCGATTTATTTCTCACAGGCGTTCTGCCTGCTTTGATCGAATGATTTTTGCCATTGTGCAAAGCGGAAACCCGAATCCCATTTTCTGCAAGCAGAATGGTCTTCCTAAGGAAAAAAACGGCTTTCTCCGCTATAAGCATAAAAAAATCCCACGAAAACGCGGGATCGATGGCAAAATTTCTAGTCATGGTGTGATGAAAGTACATTCGATCACCGACGCACTCATTCTACCAAGAAAAGCGCGCACTTGTCAATAATATCCCACTTGTTTTCTATAAAAATATCTTATATCAATCATAATTTTTCATTTAGACTTCCTCCATCCGAACCGCCGTATCCAAGGCAATTTCCATCATCTGGGTGAAGGTATTCTGCCGTTCCTCGGCTGTGGTGGCTTCGCCCGTAATCAGATGGTCGGAAATGGTAACAATGGTCAGCGCGCGTTTGCCTGCCCTTGCCGCCTCCAGATACAGTGCGGTCGATTCCATTTCCACCGCAAGCGTACCCATTTTCGCCCAGGAAACGGTTTCCGCCATGCCGCCCTCATTATAGAACGCATCGGAGCAGAGCAGATTCCCAACGTGCATTTCAATGTTCCTTGCCTTCGCGCAGTCCACCGCTGTGGAAAGAAGCGTATAATCCGCTGTGGGGGCTAAGGTGCCCGGCATGTGATATTGCTCGGCATAGCTTGAGGTTGTATTTGAGCCAATGCCTGCCACGATATCACGCACCTTCAGCCTTTCGGACAATGCCCCCGCGGAGCCGATGCGGATGATGTTTTCCACATCATAGAAATTGAACAATTCATGGCTGTAAATGCCGATGGAAGGGCAGCCCATGCCGCTTGCCATAACAGAAACCCTTTTGCCCTTATATAGACCCGTATAGCCGAGAATCCCACGGGTGTGGTTAACCTCCACGGCATCGGTCAGAAATGTTTCCGCAATAAACTTCGCCCGTAAAGGGTCGCCGGGCATCAATACTGTTTTTGCAAAATCGCCTTTTTCGGCAGAAATATGAGGTGTTGCCATATCCATTCCCTCCTTATTGCTATTGAAAATTTTTCTCGTTTCTTAAATCGTTTCTTATTTTTCCTCGCGCAGGCTTTTCAAAAGAGAAATCTCTTTGGCGTAGCCCGCCGCCTCGTTCGGTGTTTCCAGATAAAACGGCAGATGGCACAGCTTCGGGTGGTTGATAATATTCGCAATGCCTGTCAGTCCAAGCGTACCCTCGCCGATTTTCTCGTGTCTGTCCTTATGACTGCCGATGGGATTCTTGCTGTCGTTCAGGTGAATGGCTTTCAGCCTGTCCAAGCCGATGATTTCATCAAACGCCTGCAGAACGCCATCCAAATCCCCGATGATGTCATAGCCGCCATCATATACATGGCAGGTATCCAAACAAACGCCCATGCGCTCCTTTTGCTCTACTCTGTCCAAAATGGCGCGCAGCTCCTCAAAGCTTCTGCCAACCTCACTGCCCTTACCCGCCATGGTCTCCAAAAGCACCGGCGTTTTGCCTTCCGCAGAAAGAATTTCATTCAGCGCATCCGCAATGAGGGGAATCCCGATTTCCGTCCCCTGCTTCACATGGCTGCCAGGGTGGAAATTAAACATCACATCGGGCAAAAGCTCTAATCTCGCCAAGTCCTCCTTCATGGTGCTTCTGGCAAAGCTGCGCAGGTCCTCCTTTGCGGCACAGGGGTTCATGGTATAGGGTGCATGGGCAAGCAGTGTGCCGAAATGTTGCTCCGCATGAAAGGCATTGTATTTTTCGATATCCTCTAAATCCAGTGCCTTGACAGAGCCGCCTCTGGGGTTTCTGGTGAAAAACTGGAACACATTCGCCCCAAGCTTCACTGCCTCCTTCCCCATGGCAAGATAGCCCTTGGCGGCAGATAAATGACAGCCGATATAAAACATAGTTGTCCTCCTTAGCCGATATAATACACGATATTGGTAAATTCCGTCATGCTTTCCCCACGATTGCAGTAGGTATGGGGCTGGGTGCAGTCAAAATGGATGAAATCCCCTTCTCTGAGGAGATATTCCTCACCGCCGTAACGCAGAACCATTTCCCCTCGCGTCACCAGAAGATATTCATGCGTATTCATGCCATGCCCTTCGGAAGTGTATTCCTTGTGTGCATCCAATTCGCCGTTGAAAAACTCAAAATCGCGCGCAGGGTTGGCTGTATTGTAATGATAGGCACGATAACCGTCATACTCCGCAATAACGCTTTCCTCTTTTCGAATCAGCAGAGGCGCATCAATCTGTTCATCAATCAGCTTTGTATAGGAAACCTGTAAGCCGCCTGCAATCTTCCAGAGAGTGTTGATGGTAGGGTTGGATTCGCCCTTCTCAATCTGGCTGAGCATAACCTTGCTGACACCGGAAAGCTCCGACAGCTTTCCCAAACTGAAGCCGCGCTCCGCGCGTAGCCGTTTTAAATTGACAGCAATAATTTCATTCAGATTCATGGAGAAACCTCCTTTCTTCTTTTTTTATTTTACCCTGTTCTTCCTCTTTCCGCAAGCAAAACAACGCTTGCAGCTTTGTGTCTGCCGCCGTATAATTGTCTGAGCTGAAACAAGCGGAAACAAACGAAAAAAGAAAAGGAAAAGAGACCATGAAGGAAAAACTGCTTACATTTTTCAAAAAAGAAACAATACTCTGCATTGCCTGCCTGCTGGCGGCGCTTTCGGCATGCATTGTGCCGCCCGATGCAGCGTATCTTGGCTACGTTGATACAAGGGTGCTGATTCTGCTTTTCTCGCTGATGGCAGTATTGGCAGGCTTTCGTGCGCTTGGCATCTTCGACCGCATGGCAAATCTGCTTCTGGCGAGGGCAAAAAAAATGCGGCAGCTGGCGTTGACCCTAGTCATGCTGTGCTTTTTCTCCGCAATGCTTGTGACCAATGATGTGGCACTGATTACCTTTGTGCCGTTCACGATTTTACTGCTGCAACGCGTGCATTTAGAGGAAAAGCTGATTCCCGTCATTGTTCTGCAGACGATTGCCGCCAATCTGGGTAGTATGCTGACCCCTGTTGGCAATCCGCAGAATCTCTATCTTTATACCATTTCGGGGATTGGGGTCGGGGCGTTTTTCAGAATTACCCTGCCGTTTGTTCTCGTGTCCTTCTTTCTGCTGCTTCTGCTCTGCTTTTTGCAGGGAAACACCCCTTTAGCCACACAGCCGCAGGCAGCGCCGCCCACACGGACAGGAGCAGAAAAGCAACAGCTTTTCGGCTTGACGGTGCTGTTTTTTCTTTGCCTGCTGGCAGTTTTCCGCATCCTGCCCGTTCTGCCGCTGTTGGCGTTGGCACTGGTGTGGTTTCTGCTGTTTCAGAAAGGGATTCTGAAAGAGGTGGATTACTGCCTGCTGCTCACGTTTATATTTTTCTTTATCCTGATTGGGAATCTGGGACGGATCTCCGCCATCCGCCAAGCACTGCAAGCACTCATGCAGGGCAGAGAGGTGCTGATTGCCTTCCTGAGCAGTCAATGTATCAGCAATGTGCCTGCGGCGGTTCTGCTTTCAGAATTTACCGACCGCTATGACCTTTTGCTTGCAGGGGTGAATATCGGTGGTCTGGGGACGCTAATCGCTTCTATGGCAAGTCTGATTTCCTATAAATATTTCGCACAGATACCGAATGTTGGAAAGGGGAGGTATCTGCTCTGGTTTACCCTCGCAAATCTTCTGTTTGCAGTAATTTTACTGGGGCTTGCAGCTCTGCTTCCCTCCTGACTGCAAAGGGCGATTTTATTGCATTTTGTCATAGCCTCCTCTGTCCAAAAAGTATTCCAAAAGGCAAAAAGCTATGCTAAAATTAAAAAAAATATCAAATCCCTTGAACGAACGAGGTGTATCGCATGCCGAAACGAAAGCAGGATTTTAACACCATATACATATCTGAACGATTACAGGAGGCACTGCGCCCAATTTCGCACTGTGCGCTGACAGCTGTGGTTGCGCCAATGGGCTATGGTAAAACAACCGCTGTCAACTGGTATCTTGCGGAACGCAGGAAAAAGGAAAACGCACGCATCATCCGTATCAGCGTCTATTCCGACAATCTCGCAATTTTCTGGAAAAGCGTACAGGATGCCTTTTTGCATGCAGGGCTTTCCATTTTGCTGGATTACCCCTGCCCAACAGATGCCGCAGGCGGCAGTTTGCTGGCAGATGACCTTTGCCATGCGCTTGCAGGAGAGAAGCCGTGCTATCTTTTCATTGACGATTTTCATCTGCTGACAGATGTACGCACCGCTGCCTTTCTCTGCACGCTGGCGAACCGTTTGCCCGAAAATGTGCATGTCCTTGTAGCAAGCCGCGACCGTCTTCTGCCCTTTGCGGCACAGGTACGTCTGGGCGGCAGGCTCTGTCAGATTGGCACGGCAGAGCTGCGTCTGAACCATGCAGAGCTTGCCGTTTATGCACACCGCTGTGGCACTGCCCTTTCGGATGCAGAAATTTCCTCCCTGCTTTATACGAGTGAGGGTTGGTTTTCCGCAATTTATCTGCATCTGCGCACGCTTGCGGAACGCGGCACTCTGCCCAACCACAAATCCGATATCTACACCATGTTTACCGCCGCAATGATTGCGCCCCTGCCTGCGGATGCAAGAGAGTTCCTCGCGGTTATGGGGCTTGCGGATGAATTTACGCTGGAAATGGCGCACTTTATTACAGAAATTCCCCATACAGAAAAGCTGCTGACCACACTGACGGAGCAAAATGCCTTTGTGAAGCGTCTGCCCGATGGGAAGGTCTATCGTTTTCACCACATGATGAAGGAATGTGCAAATCGCACCTTTCACACGCTGCCGCCCGAAAAGCAAGCGGCGTACCGCAGCCGTTTTGGTATCTGGTATGAGGAGCGCCGCCAATATCTGCATGCCATGGCGGCGTATCGGCAAGGCAAAAATTATGATGCCCTGCTTCGCATTGTGGAGCAGGATGCAGGCATCCTGCTTTCCTCTCTGCCGCCCAAGGCAGTGCTGGAGGCAATCGAGGAGTGTCCCGTTCCGATTCTGAAGGAGCATCCGCTCGTAATTCTCGTGCTGATGCGAAGTATGTTCAACTGGCGGCTGATTCCCGAAATGATGCAGATGAAGGAGCTTCTGCTGACCGCTATCGCAGAGCATCCGAATCTGCCGGAACAGGAAAGGGGAAACCTTCTGGGGGAATGTGACCTGATTCTCAGCTTCCTGATGTATAATGACATCAGTGCCATGAGCAGGCTCCACCGCAGCGCAAGCAAGCAGATGTCCCGCCCTGCCGTCAGCATACAGAACATCGGCGGCTGGTCGTTTGGCTCGCCCTCGGTTCTGATGATGTATCACAGAGAACCCGGCGCACTCAAAAAGGAGCTTGCCGAAATGGAGGAATGTATGCCCCATTATTACAAAATCACAAACGGGCATGGGCAGGGGGCAGAAAAAATCATGTCCGCCGAAGCATATTTCTTACAGGGAAAATTTACAGACGCGCAGATTGCTCTGGAGCAGGCGTATGCCCAAATTGAAGGAAATGGGCAGGAAAACATTGCCCTTTGCTGTGATTTTCTGGCAAGACGGCTTTCCCTCTGCATCGAAACAGAGGAACGGGCTTCCTTCGCGGCACGGCGTGCGTATCTTCTGAAGCATCATAATATCGCATGGCTGGATATTTTCAATGCGACTGCCGCCTATTACTATGCCCTGCTGGGGGAAACAGAGGAAATCCCTGAAATTTTCCGCACGCACACGCTTTTCTCCGTCAATATTCTTGTTCACGGCAAGCCCATGATAGAAATGATTGAAAATCAGGTTTATCTGGCGCAGGGTGCTTATGCAAAGGTCATCGGGCGGAGCGAGGGATTGCTTGCCGTCTGTGCAGGGCTGCATTATGCCTTGGTGACGCTGCATCTGCGGATACAGACCGCTGCGGCGTATGCCATGCTCGGAAAAACAGAGGAGGCACAGGCGCTTCTTTTACAGGCATTGCAGGAGGCAGAGCCCGATGAGTTTCTTCTGCCCTTCGTGGAAAATTACCGCTATATCAAAAAAACGCTTGAAAAGCTGCCGCAAACGCCCCTTCTTGCACGCATCCAACGGCTTGGAAAGGCATCCGAACAGCGGCAGAAGCAGCTTTCCACGCATCGCCCTGCATCCCTTGCCACGCTGACGGAACGGGAATATGAAATCGTGAAGCTGATGGCGAGCCGCCTGCGTAATCGGGAAATTGCGGAAAAGCTGTTCCTTTCCGAGGGGAGCGTCAAGCAATATATCAATCAGATTTATTCCAAGCTGCAGATTGAAGGGGATACCCATAGCAAGAGAAAACAGCTCTTTCAATTACTGGAAGAAAAAACCTAACTTTTGGTTAGTAGCCTTTTAGATTTTATCCATCGTACAATAACAGTACGGTGGATTTTTTATTTACTTTTTTTGAAGAAGGGAGGATATCCGAGGGGAAGAACTGTGATTGATTCAGCTAAAAAGGAGGAATACTATGATAAAACGAATATACAGCAGCCTGCTCGCGCTGGTTATGGTGGTAGGACTGCTGCCGGCAACAGCTTTTGCCGCTGTGACCTCAACGAATGACTGGGATATTTTTAATGCAGATGATACTTATAATCTGCCGAAAACGCAGGAGCAGCTCCTTGCGGCTATGATTCGGGATCCGAAATTTGCATATGATTGGAAAAATATTGTAAACAATATTTTGCCCGAAACATTTGTCAGTGTCAATGAGGATGAACACTATACTGAATCTTATAGATACTTTTCTGAGTTTGATTATGAAAATGTAAAATATACATCTAAGGGTCTGCGAGATGCTGTCAACAGTTGCATTGACGAGAGCCAAATTAAAAATGGCACAGGCATTTTGAACAGTCTGCCTGAAGCAGAAACTCCGGTTTACTATGTATGTACAAAAGCGGAAGAGGAAAGACGGTATAAATCTCTTACAACCATCGGCTATGGTTATTATATTCAGCTTTTCTATGACTTTGAAATTGAAGGCATTAAGGGCAGATTTATATCTCCATCCGTAGAGAATGATGATACTGCGGAAAATTTAGAAAAGAAAGGCTATATATTTTCCCTGGGCGGCAGCTCCGATAGCTATAAGGTAACGGCGGAAAACCGCAATAATTTTGAGAATACCGTAGAAAAAAGCTATACCTACGAAAAAGCATCTCTACATCAACAACGGTTTCCAACACCTATTCTCAAAACTGGACAGAGGCAACAACCATAGGCGTAGAATTCAGCATTCCCATTTTGGCGGCCTTCTCGCCTAACGCAAAGGTGGAGCAGAGCTTCTCCTATTCCTACGGAATGGAAAAGACCTACGAAACCAGCAAGGAGGAATCCTATTCACAGTCCATTCAGGATACCATCTCCGTTCCTCTGCCTGCACATACAGGTATCGACATCAATGTTGATGTAAAGGATATGAAAACCACGATTCCTTATGCAGGTGCGGTACGCATCAAATACAAGACCATGATTCTCTCGGCTTCCGGTAGTCATGCACTCTCGCACGGCGGTGTCGCCTATGACTATTGGGGGCAAATGACAAACCAAAAATACACCTTCGGTCGTGGCGGATTATCCGCTATCGAGGATTTGGATGCCAGAATCGAAAACCGCAATGTTGTAGGGTATGACCCCGATAAATTAGATATGAAGACACTTTATCAAGGTGAATTCAAAACCGCCGCCGATACCCTGCTTTCCGGTCAGCCGGTAGCGCCGTATTTCGGCGATTTCCACTACACCTCCAAAAACACAATCATCACACCACAGCAGGTTTATCCGATTTACGCGCTTGACCGCTTAGTGCCGGATACAGAAGAAATTTCCCTGTATGAACAGCAGTCGATGCGGCTGGACAGCATCAAGGTCAAGGCACTGGATGAGCATGACGTAGATTGGTATGGGTTCAATCCTCGCTTGAGTGGCGCATGGGCAATCGAAGATGAGGACGGCAAGGACGCATCGGAATATGCCGAAATCGGGGAAAATCGAAACGGCTACCCGATTCTGAAGGCACTGAAGCCGAATGATGACAAGAAGCTTTTCCTTGTTTATGCCCCCGATTACAAAATTGAGACAACAGCAGGCTTCAACAGCGAATTGATAGAGCTTATCATCAAGCCTGTAAAGCTTTCCGAAGTAACGCTTGCGGGCGAATTTGAACCCTTCTATCTGAATGACGGAAATAATACCACAGACGTTTCCAATCTTACCGTTACCGCAAAGGATGAGGACGGCAACGATTTTGATGTAACAGACAAGGTAAAATGGCATGCAGAGGAAACAGACGGCATTGACGTAGATGAAACTACAGGCGACATTTCCTTTACCAAAGCAGGAACCTATCAGATTTATGCCGTTGTCAATGGAACAGAATCCAACAGAGTGGCATTGCAGGTACTTCCCGAAAGATATTTGAATGAAATTACTGTAGAGGGAACCATTCCCGATTTGACTTACGATGATGATGCTGCAAATACCTTCGACCTTTCTTCGCTTACCATCACAGGCGTAGACCAGTATGATCATGATTATGCACTTGATGCAGACAAGTATGACTGGAGATTGACAAGTACTAATGGCTATGCCGCAATTAACGGGAATACAATTACAGGGCTTGTTGTGGGAATGGATACAGTTACACTGTATTACCCTGCAGGAAAAGATGATAATAACGAAACGGTATATAAGCAATCTCTGCCGATTACCGTAAAGGTAGTGGCAAAGCCGTATGTAGATGAATTTTACTATAACGGCGGCGCACCCAATGCGGTAGAAGGTATGGCATACGACCTGACACAGATTCCTCTGATTGCAAGAGATCAGCACGCAACTCCCTTTGATGTACCCAATGATATTGAATGGAAATTGGCAGACAATAACGAGACAGTCGCAACAATCGAAAATGGAATGCTTACCGTTGAAGCAGGGCAGGTGCCGAATGCCTCTTATGCAGATGTAATTTTGGAAGCATATTCTCCTTCCTTAAACAAAACAGCAAGGAATATTGTTGTAAAGGCAGAACAGCAGCCCGTTTTGAAAAGCATTACAGCAACAATGAATAGCAGCTTCGTTTTGCGTCTGGATGAAAACGCCAGATTGGCAAACCACTTCACAGCAGTTGGATATGACCAGTACGGCAGAGAAATGCAGAATCTTGTCTTTACATGGCATACCACAAAGCCCGATGTGGTTTTTCTGGAAAACGGAACACTGAAAGCACTCAAGGAAGACTCCACCGAAATTTATGCGACCGCAGATGAAATCGAAAGCAACCGAATCACACTGACGGTAGCAGCACCGAGAAGATTAACCGGCATTTCCGTAAGCGGTGTATCCTCTACGGCGGCAAAAAATACAACCTTTGATTTAACAAAAGCAATTGTAAAAACAGTTGACCAATTCGGAAAGGAATTTAACAGCGACGAACTGGCGGCTTACCCTGCAAGCATCCGATGGACACTGGAAAAGAACGACACAAACGCTGTCATTGACGGAAATACGCTCAGCTTTGGCGACAAGGATGGCAAAATGACACTGATTTGTGCGGCTGTAAATGCAGACACCAATGTCATTGTTGATAAGAGAATCGACATTCAGATTGGCGGCTCCTCCGGCGGTGGTTCTTCCTCCGGCGGCGGCGGTTCTTCCTCCGGCGGCGGCGGTGGCGGTGGCGGCGGTACAGCCAAATCCGCTTATATGATTACCGTTGAAAACACCAAAAACGGTGAGGTAATCTCCAGCCACAAGACAGCCGACAAGGGAGATACCGTTACATTGACCGCTACTCCCGATAAGGGCTATGCTGTTCGACGCATAATCGTTACAGACAGCAGTGATCAGAAGCTGACACTGACCGAAAAGGATGGCAAATATACCTTCACAATGCCCTCCTCCAACGTAACCGTTAAAACCACATTCATCATGGATAAGTCCAAAGATGAAGTACCAAACCCCTTCGAGGACGTTTCTGCAAACAGCTACTACTATGATGCAGTTCAGTGGGCAGTGAAGAATGGCACTACCGGCGGCACCTCCGCCACAACCTTCTCTCCCGATGCTCCCTGCACACGCGCGCAGGCGGTAACCTTCCTGTGGAGAGCGGCAGGCAGTCCTGCACCAAGCAGCACAGAGATGCCCTTCGCAGATGTACCTGCGGATGCCTACTATCGTAATGCGGTACTGTGGGCAGTCGAAAACGGCATTACCGGCGGTACATCCGCTACAACCTTCTCCCCCGACGCTCCTTGCTCCCGTGGACAGATTGTTGCCTTCCTGTGGCGCAGCAAGCAGTCCCCTATGGTTGCGGCAGAAAATCCGTTTATGGATGTGAATGCATCGGATTATTACCATGATGCAGTGCTTTGGGCGGCAGAAAACGGCATTACAGGCGGCACAGGCGCAAATACCTTCAGCCCCGATGCTCCCTGCACACGCGCACAGATTGTAACATTCCTGTATCGCGCATTGCATAAGTAACCCCTTTCCCCAACTGCCTTTCTGTTGGGATATAAAAAGCGGCGTAACCGATTTCGGTTACGCCGCTTTTAGTATAAACTGTTTTATAAACGTCTTTTTATCTCTCTGCCGAAACTTCCTTATCCCCGTACAATTTACGGATAGCAAGAATTACAACAACCATGGAAACGATTGCGATAGGCAGGTTGATCATCCAATTCTGGATGAGTGCCGCCAGAACGTAGTTCACAGCGGAAACAGCCGCTACAGTCAGTGCATAGGGCAGCTGTGTGGATACATGGTTGATGTGGTCACACTGCGCACCTGTGGATGCCATGATGGTGGTATCGGAAATAGGAGAGCAATGGTCACCGCAAACCGCACCTGCCAATGTAGCCGCCACGGTGATGGTCAGCATTTCACTGCCTGTCTGCATAATAGGCACAACGATAGGCAGGAGAATACCGAAGGTACCCCAGGAGGTACCTGTTGCAAATGCAAGGAACACCGCGATACAGAATACGATAATAGGGATAAAGACCTGCAAAACGCCTGTGCTGTTTGCCAGAACACCTGCAACGAATACATCCGCGCCCAGAAGCCCTGTGATACCGGACAGTGTCCATGCAAATGTCAGAATCATGATGGCAGGAACCATTGCCTTAAAGCCTTCGGGAAGCGCTTCCATGAACTGATGGAAGGTCAGCACGCGGCGAGGGATATACAGCAAGAAGGTAATCAGCAGTGCCGCCGCAGAGCCAAGCAGAAGGCCTGTAGGTGCAGAGCAGTTTGCAAAGGCATTGATGAAGCTTTCGCCTTCAAAGAAGCCACCTGTATAAATCATACCGATGATACAGCAGATAATCAGCACAATAACGGGCAGAACCAGATCGATAACCTTGCCGTTGCCCACTACCTCGGATTCTGCATCTGCACTTGCAAAGGGTCTTGCATCTGTGGTATAGAGATCATTGTTCAGCTGTGCATTTCTTTCATGCTCCAGCATAGGGCCGAAGTCTGTATTTGTGATGGTCAGTGTCAGCATTGCTACAATACTCAGCAGTGCATAGAAGTTATAGGGGATGGATCTGATGAACAGCTCCAGACCATTCATGCCCTCAACTACACCGGCTACCGCCGCAGCCCAGGAGGAAATGGGAGCAATGATACAGATAGGAGCCGCTGTTGCGTCGATGATATACGCAAGCTTCGCTCTGGAAACCTTATGCGTATCTGTAACGGGACGCATAACAGAGCCTACGGTCAGGCAGTTGAAATAGTCATCCACGAATACCAGAACGCCCAGCAGGAAGGTGGACAGCAGTGCGCCCCTTCTTGTTTTGATTGCCTTAACTGCCCAACGACCATACGCCGCAGAGCCGCCTGCCTTATTCATCAGCGCAACCATGATACCCAGAATAACAAGGAAAATCAGAATCCCCACATTGCCGCTGTCGGAAAGCTTTGCCAGCATACCGCCGTCTGTGATATCAGTGAAAATCGTCAGATAGGTCAGCTTGGGGCTGAAGTTCGCATAGAACAGACCGCCAACCACGATACCGATGAACAAAGAGGAATAAACCTCCTTTGTAATCAGTGCCAAAATGATTGCAACCAGCGGAGGCACCAGAGACCATGCGGTTGCATACATATTGCTTGTGTGCTCTGCCGCTTCTGCATCGCCCGCAAAAACGGTTACGGACATGGCTGCCGCTACCAGAACAACCACAAGGAGTGTTCCCAGCCATGCTTTTTTGATGTTGCTTTTTGTTTTCATAACCCTTCTCCTTTCAGAAAATCTTAAATGATAAAAACAGTAATAAAGGAATAAATAAGATGATATCGGTTGTCCCCAAATTTCGGAAACAAAAAAGCCCTGCGCAAAGCGCACGGCATCAGAAACATAAAAATATGCTGAAATTCCGATAGCGCTCCACATCCGTGACAGTACATTACATTTTTTGCAATGTCCCAGCAGCTTCTTCCCTTGGGCAGAAAAAGCCACTTCGGCAACGCCGCCTTTCCCCCCTCCTGCCGCACACGGCTCTATTGGGAGAGGATACTCATCGTCATTGCACCTCTATCTTCCTTATTTGTTGTCTGACGTTTCCGTCGGACTATTCTTCATTCATAACATACCAAAGCACTAAAGTCAAGCCTTTCTGTAAAAAAGAACAGGTTTTACGGTTTTTTGTTAACTTTTGTGCGAAAACAAGCGCAAACGGTTTTTCTGCGGATACATTTCTTCTTTTGCATCGACAATGCACGCCACCCCTGTTTTTTATTCACATATTCGCACAAATATTGCATAAATCATGTATACAATACACATATACGCAGCTTCTATCGGAATTGTCAAAGCATTTTTTTGCAGGACGGCAGCAAATTCTATATAGCTTTTGCAGATTTTCGCTTTGATTTTTGTCTATTTTATCTCTCGTATTTTTATTTCTCCCCGTTCTCGCTCTGCAATTCGCTAAAATTGAATAATTATACATATATTTATTGACTTCACCCATAAGGAGTATATAATAAGAATAACTCATCATTACCATGGGGTAATCATTTATTTCAGAAGAAAAAGAAAGGAAGGAACAGCCTGATGAAGCATACGGTATACATCGACGGGCAGGCAGGCACAACAGGTCTGCAGCTGCGTCAGAAGCTGCAAAATCACAAAGATGTGGAAATCCTCTTAATCAGCGAGGAGCTGCGAAAGGATGAGGCAGAGCGAAAAAGACTCATGAACGAGGCAGAGGTTGTTTTTCTCTGTTTGCCGGATGATGCAGCAAAAGAGGCAGTCAAGCTGGTGGAAAATCCGAACACCTGCATTATTGACGCAAGCACAGCCCACCGCACAGATCCCGATTGGGTATATGGCTTTCCTGAGCTTTCCCCTCTGCATAAGGAAAAAATCAGACATGCAAAGCGCATTGCCAACCCCGGCTGCCATGCCACAGGCTTTATTGCGGCGGTTTATCCCCTCATCCGGCTTGGCATCATCGGGACGGATTATCCCCTGACAGCGCACAGTCTGACAGGCTACAGCGGCGGCGGCAAGGCAATGATTGCCGAATACGAAGCGGAGAACCGCTCTCCCCTGTTCGACAGCCCCAGACAGTACGGCTTGGGACAGCAGCATAAGCACCTGCCCGAAATGCAGTATGTGACAGGGATTGATACACCGCCTGTGTTCTGCCCCATCGTTGTAGATTATTACAGCGGCATGGCAACCTGCATCCCTCTGATTGCCTCTTTATTCAAAAAGAAGGTGACAAAGGACGAGCTGCTGGCACTGCTGACAGAATATTATAAGGATGCAAAGCTTATCAGTGTCGGCACAGAGGAAACGAACTTCTTGGCATCCAATCCCCTGAGTGATACAAATGAGCTCAAGCTTTATGTTGAAGGGAATGATGAAAGAATGACGCTTATCAGCGTATTCGACAATCTGGGCAAGGGTGCATCCGGCGCAGCGGTAGAAAACATGAATCTTGTATTAGGTCTGGATGAAACGACCGGTTTACTATAAGGAGGAAATACTATGCAAAAGATAAACAGCGGTGTCACCGCACCCAAGGGCTTTCTTGCCGGCGGGGTGCATTGTGGCGTAAAAACAAACAATCCCGCAAAAAAGGATATTGCTATCATTTACAGCGAAAAGCCCTGCACAGCAGCAGCGGTTTATACACAGAATAAGGTTTTCGGTGCCCCCATCACCGTAACCAGACGAAACATTGCGGACGGCATGGCGCAGGCAGTTGTCTGCAACAGCGGCAATGCGAACACCTGCAATGCAGACGGCGTGGAAAAGGCAGAGAAAATGTGTGTTCTGGCAGCAAAAGCTCTGCATCTGAAGCCGGAGGATATCATTGTAGCCTCTACCGGTGTCATCGGGCAGGTGCTTCCCATCGAGCCCATCGAAAAGGGTATTGCGGCACTGGCTCCCATCATTTCCGGAGAGGGCAATCTGGATGCCGTGCAGGCAATCATGACAACAGATACCAAGCCCAAGGAGGAGGCTTATGAAATCGAGATTGGCGGAAAAACAGTCAAAATCGGCGCAATGGCAAAGGGCAGCGGCATGATTCACCCCAACATGGCAACCATGCTTGGCTTCCTGACCACAGATGCGGCAATCACAACGCCAATGCTGCAAAAGGCACTAAAGTTGGCAGTCGATGACACCTTCAACATGGTCAGCGTAGACGGCGACACCTCTACAAATGATATGGTTTCCATCATGGCAAACGGCATGGCAGAAAACCCCGTCATCGACAAGGAAGGCACAGATTTTGATTTATTCGTTGCGGTTGTCAATGAAATCTGCACCTCTATGGCGAAGAAGATTGCCGGTGATGGCGAGGGTGCAACAAAATTAGTGGAATGTACCGTTACAGGCGCACCGACCATTCCTCTGGCAAAGGCGATTGCAAAATCCGTGATCACCTCCAGCCTGACAAAGGCGGCAATGTTCGGCGCGGATGCCAACTGGGGGCGTATTCTCTGTGCGATTGGGTATACAGAGGGTGATTTTGCCGTAGATACCATTCAGGTGGATATTTCCTCGCCCAAGGGCAGTATTCTGGTCTGCGAAAACGGTGCGGGCGTTGCCTTTGATGAGGATAAGGCGAAGGAAATCCTTCTGGAGGATGCGATACATATTGAGATTGCAATGAAGCAGGGCGATGCAAGCGCAACCGCTTGGGGCTGCGACCTGACATACGATTATGTGAAGATCAACGGAGACTACCGCACTTGATACCATAAAACCGTGGGATTCCATCCCACACCCTGCTTGAATGAAACCCTCAAAAAAGCAAAGGAGAAAGGTAATGGAAGATATGAATATAAACAACGTAAAGGCGAAGGTGCTAACAGCCGCCCTGCCTTATATCCAAAAATACAACGGAAAAACAGTTGTTGTAAAATACGGCGGCAACGCCATGATTCACCCCCTGCTGAAAAAAGCTGTCATGAGCGACATTATCCTGCTGAAGCTGGTCGGCATCAACATCGTTCTGGTGCATGGCGGCGGTCCCGAAATCAGCAGCATGCTGGAGCGTCTGGATATCCCCTCCAGATTTGTAAATGGTCTGCGGTATACGGATGAGGAAACCATTGAAATCGTGCAAATGGTGCTTTCCGGCAAAACCAACAAGGATCTGGTTTCCCTGATTGAACAGCTGGGCGGCACGGCAATCGGCATGTGTGGCATTGATGCAGGCATGATTCAGGCGAAAAAGCTGGAGGGCGATTACGGCTATGTCGGCGATATCACCCACATCAACACAGAACCCATTGAAAATGCCATTGCGAACGGCTATATCCCCGTTATCGCGACCGTCGGCACAGATTTAGACGGCAATGTATACAACATCAATGCCGACACTGCCGCCGCAGAAATCGCAACAGCCCTGCAGGCAGAAAACATCATCACGCTGACCGATATCCGTGGTCTTTTGCAGGATGTGGATGATCCCGATTCTCTGATTTCCACTGTCACCATGGACGATATTCCCACTCTGATGGAAAGAGGGATTATCAGCGGCGGCATGATTCCCAAAATCAAGGGTCTGGAAGCCGCAATCAAGGCAGGTGTAAAGAAGGCCGTTATGATTGACGGCAGAATCGAACATTCCATCCTCATCGAAATATTCTCCGATGAAGGGATCGGCACAATGTTTACAAAATAAAAAAGCATGGAAAAAGCACGGAAAGAAGGAATTTCAATGAGCTTTGAAGATATTAAAAAACTGGATGACACCTATGTCATGCACACCTATGGGCGATACAATGTGGCAATCGACCACGGCAAGGGTGCAATCTGCTATGACCCTGCCGGCAAATCCTATATTGACTTCACCAGCGGCATCGGAGTAAATTCCCTCGGCTTCGCGGATGAAGGCTGGGTTGCGGCAGTCACGGCACAGCTGAATAAATTACAGCATATCTCCAACCTGTATTATACAGAACCCTGCGTTCTGGCAGCAAAGCTAATCTGCGAAAAAAGCGGCATGAAAAAGGTATTCTTCGGCAACAGCGGCGCAGAGGCAAATGAAGGCGTAATTAAGGCGGCAAGAAAATACTCCTTCCAGAAATATGGTGAGGGCAGAAGTAAAATTGTCGCTCTGGAAAACTCCTTCCATGGCAGAACCATGGCGGCACTTTCCGCAACAGGACAGAACGTATATCACAACTTCTTCTTCCCCTTCGTAGATGGCTTTGTGTTCGCAAAGGCAAATGACACAGAAGATACCATCTCCAAGCTGACAGACGATGTCTGCGCCGTTATGATGGAGCTGGTGCAGGGTGAAGGCGGCGTTATGCCTTTGGAGAAGGAATATGTGCAGGCAGTTTATGCGGCCTGTCAGAAAAAGGATATTCTCTTTATCGTAGACGAGGTACAGACAGGTATCGGCAGAACAGGCACCTTCTACAGCTATCAGCAGTTCGGAATTCAGCCCGATTTAGTATCCTCCGCAAAGGGTCTGGGCGGCGGTCTGCCGATCGGTGCGGTGCTGTTCGGTGAAAAAACACAGGATACCCTGATTCCCGGCGACCACGGCTCTACCTTCGGCGGCAACCCCGTTGTCTGCGCCGGTGCAGTTGAGGTGCTGAACCGCATGGATGATACCTTCCTGCAGAACGTAACCGCAAAGGGCAGGCACATGCGTGAGGAAATCGAAAAAATGCCCCATGTAACAAGCGTTGCAGGCATGGGCATGATGCTCGGCATTGAGCTGGATATTGACGTAAAGCCTGTGGTGACGGCGCTGATGGAAAACGGACTTCTGGTGCTGACCGCAAAGCACAAAATGCGTCTGCTCCCCCCTCTGAATATTGCACAGACAGAGCTGGAAAAAGGGCTTTCCATTTTGAAAAACACACTTGCGACACTTTGATTTCAAACATAAATAGGGTATAATGATACCTATCACTGACAGAAAAACCCGACAGGGGTTGGGAAGGGACAGCGTCCCTCGGAAAGAGAGGAACAACTATGAAACATTTTTTGAAGCTTTTGGACTGCACAACAGAGGAAATTTATGAACTGCTTGATTTGGCAGCAACCATGAAGCAGTATGTCAAGGAAGGCAAGGAGCATCATTTCCTGAAGGGCAAAACACTGGGTATGATTTTTGAAAAATCCTCCACCCGTACCCGTATTTCCTTTGAAACAGGGATGTATCAGCTGGGTGGCCATGCGCTGTTTATCAGTGCAAAGGATTCCCAGATTGGCAGAGGCGAGCCGACACAGGATACCGCTCGTGTGATGAGCCGTATGCTGGATGGGATTATGATTCGTACCTTCGAGCAGAAGGAAGTGGAAATGCTTGCCGAATACGGCTCCATTCCCATCATCAATGGGCTGACAGACCTGTGTCACCCCTGTCAGGTTATGGCAGACCTGCTGACCATCCGCGAACACAAGGGCAAGCTGGAAGGACTGACCATGTGCTATATCGGTGACGGCAACAACATGGCAAACTCCCTCATCGTCGGCGGTCTGAAAACAGGCATGAACGTACAGATTGCCTGCCCCGAGGGCTATCGTCCCGACCCTATGGTAATGGATTTTGCAGCGCAGTATCCCGATAGGTTCTCCATCACAGATCAGCCCATGACAGCCGCAAAGGATGCCGATGTTGTCATCACAGACTGCTGGACCTCCATGGGACAGGAGGAAGAAAAGAAAATCAGAGAAAAGGCATTTGCAGGCTATCAGGTAAATAAGGAGCTGATGGGTGTTGCAAAGGCAGATGCTATGGTGCTGCACTGTCTGCCTGCTTATCGCGAACAGGAAATCACAACAGAGGTTTTCGAGGCGCATGCAAACGAAATTTTCGACGAAGCGGAAAACAGACTGCATGCACAGAAGGCAGTTCTTGTAAAGCTGCTTGGTTAAGCGGCTTGCTTAAGGCAAACAAAAAAAGCATACACAAATGTGTATGCTTTTTATTTTGCCTGATCGCAGAAATCATTCCTTCATGTCCGGATTCAGCTCATGCCATTTTCTATGGTGCGCCTTCATGCAGTCAAAGGTTTCCTCGCTCAGGATATGCTCCATGCGGCAGGCATCTGCCAAGGCCGTTTCCTTGCTTACCCCAATATCCATCAGCAGATGGGAAATCACACAATGCTTTTCATAGGTGCCCTCTGCCAGTGCCTTGCCCTTTTCTGTCAGCACGATACGACCCTTATCCTCTATCTGCACATAGCCCTCTGCCTTCAGCTTTTTCATGGCATTGGAAATGCTGGGCTTACTGAAGCCCATTTCCAGCGCAACATCCACCGAACGCACAAAGCCTGTTTTCTGATTTAAAACATAAATCGTCTCCAGATAATTTTCCATAGATTCCTGTGTTTTCATACGGGTTCCCCCCTTCTTCTTTTTATATTAACAAAAATATGTACAATTTACAATCATTTTCTGCTGTTCTGCGTACTTTGCATACAGCCTTTAAAAAATCTATGGGTTTGATTGCATTTTTTTATTGATATTTGGTTGAAAATCATGTATGATGTATATAAGAAAAAACGAGAACGGCAAATCTTTTTTCCGTTCTTGTATTTTAAATATGCTTGCTTCTGTAGTTTGAGGTTTTTCTCCTAACTTCAAGCTATTTTGAATCAAACTTTTCATCTCTTCTTGTCATTGCTTCCCAAGCGTAAAAAAGCACCCCCTTTATCGTTTTTTTGCGTAGCAATGACAACCCTTACGCGGCACCTTCTCCCCCAAGAAGGTGCCGTTCCCCTTTTATGCAGGAATGCTCCGCAAAAACCCGCTGAACATTTTTTTTTTTTATTTAGAACGAACTGTATTTTATAAATCTTCCCCTTTCGGTCTCTGTGTAGTATGATAAAAGCAATCACTATACAGCACTGATAGAAAAGAGGGTATTTTTATGTACAGAACATTATACAGCCCACAGGGCGGACGCATTATTCTGGATGGACGCGAGGTTATCAATATGGCCTCCAACAATTATCTTGGTCTAGCCAACCATCCTGCCGTTGTTGCTGCCGCAAAGGAGGCTTTGGAAAAATACGGCGTTGCCACAACCGCAAGCAGAAACATCTGCGGCAATTATCCCGTGCATGATGAGCTGGAGGAAAAGCTGGCAAAATTCAAGGGCGTGGAGGCAACACTGGTATTCAACTGCGGCGTAACCGCAAACTCCGGTCTGATTCCACAGCTGGTCGGCAAGGGTGATTTTATCTACAGCGATGAGCTGAACCATGGCTCCATCATTGACGGCTGTCGCTTATCCGGCGCGAAAATCAAGGTGTTCCGCCACATGGATATGGCACATCTGGAAGAACTGCTGCAGGAGCCTGTCGAAGGCAAACGGCTCATCATCACAGACGGCGTATTCAGCATGGACGGCGACCTTGCTCCCCTGCCGGAAATGGCAGATTTGGCAGATCAATATAATGCTCTCTTGGTGGTAGATGATGCCCATGGGGATGGCGTAATGGGCCCTGCCGGCAGAGGTACGGTAGACCATTTCGGTCTGCGCGACCGCATCATCATTGAAACAGGCTCTCTCTCCAAGGCATTTGGCTCCGCAGGCGGCTTTGTGGCAGGCCCGAAGGAGTTCATCGAAGCACTGCGTCCCAAGGCAAGAAGCTTTATCTTCACCGCTTCCCCCATGGCTCCCTGCCTGACAGCGGCGGCAGCAAAGGCTGTAGATCTGGTCATGGAAAATACGGCACTGGTAGATAAGCTGTGGGAAAACCGCAATTACTTCGCCGACCGCCTGAGCAAGCTCGGCTTGAATATCGGCACATCCGTCACACCCGTTATCCCGATTATCGTCGGCGATGCCGAAAAGGCGCAGAAGCTCAGTGAAATGATGTATGAACGAGGCGTTTATGCACAGGCCCTGCAATTCCCCATGGTTCCCAGAGGAACCGCACGCCTGCGTACCATCCTTTCCGCAGACCACACCAAGGAGGATTTGGACAAGGTTGTGGATGCACTGGAGGAATGTGCAAAGGCACTTGACTTAATCAGATAAAAACAAAACCCCATTTGCTGAACTTTCGTTCGGCAAACGGGGTTCTTTTTATTGTTTCTTCCCGTCTCTCTGTCTGCTCAGTCCTCAGCTCCTTCGGGCAGATATCCGGTATGAAAGCGAATCGCATAAAAAAAGAAGCCCTGAAAAATCAAGGCTTCTTTGCTGCACCCGACAGGATTCGAACCTGCGGCCTTTCGGTCCGGAGCCGAACGCTCTATCCCCTGAGCTACGGGTGCGTAAGGGCTGTGTTCCAGCCCGTTTTTCTATTCTACATGGAATCGTGGAAAATGTCAATTCCTTTCCCCTTGTTTCCTTTCGTCAAAAGCAGCTTCATTTTAAACAATCTCTACCGAAGGCAGCTGCCAGATTTCATCGGCATACTGGCGAATGGTACGGTCAGAAGAAAATTTGCCGCTCTCTGCCGTATTAAGAATTGCCATCCGCACCCATTTTTCCTCATCGCGGTAGGCTCTGTCGATGTCCCACTGTGCGCGCGCATAATCGGCGTAATCCTCCAGAACGAAGTATTCATCTGCTCTGCCGCCGCAGCCGTTCAGCAGTGCATCATACAGCTCGCGGAACAGATTGGTATCCGGGTCAAATGTGCCGTCAATCAGGCTTGTCAGTGCCATCCGCACCTCCTGATTCATGTTATAGACCATCCATGGATCATATCCCTCCTGTGTCTTCTGCTGCACCTCTGCCGCACTCATGCCGAAGATAAAGATATTGTCTCTGCCGACCTCCTCGCAAATTTCCACATTTGCACCATCCATCGTGCCGATTGTCAGCGCACCGTTCAGCATAAACTTCATATTGCCCGTACCGGAGGCCTCCTTGCCCGCAGTCGAAATCTGCTCGCTGACATCTGCTGCCGGAATCATCTTTTCTGCCAGAGAAACACGGTAGTTTTCCATAAATACCACCTTAATCCTGCCATGGATGGTCGGGTCATTATTCACCACATCCGCAACAGCGTTAATCAGCTTGATGATGAGCTTCGCTCTATGGTAGCCTGCCGCCGCCTTTGCCCCGAAAATAAAGGTTCTGGGTACCAAATCCAGTCCGGGGTTCATCTTCAGCCGGTTATACAGCCCAATGACATGCAGGATATTCAACAGCTGTCTTTTGTATTCATGCAGACGCTTCACCTGAATATCAAAAATGGAATCAGGATTGATATCAATCCCCTTTGTTTCCTTAATATATTGCGCCAATGCAATTTTGTTTTCCTTCTTGATTGCCGTAAATCGGCTGCGGAAGGCGGCATCCTCTGCATAAGGCACCAGCTTTTTCAGCTCATCCAGATTGGTGATCCAGTCCTTGCCGATGGTTTCCGTAATCAGCTCTGCCAGCTTCGGGTTGGCATGGAGCAGCCATCTTCTCTGAGTAATGCCGTTTGTTTTGTTATTGAATTTTTCGGGATACAACTCATAAAAATTATGCAGCTCCTGCTTTTTCAGAATTTCCGTATGCAGTGCCGCTACCCCGTTGACAGAATGACTCCCGACGATTGCCAAGAATGCCATGCGAATCTGCCCATCTGCAATGATTGCCATTTTTCTGATTTTATCGGGATTGTTCCCATATTTTCCCGTCAGCTCCAGAACGAAACGGCGGTTGATTTCCTCCACAATCTGATAAATACGAGGGAGCAGGCGGCTGAATAATTCCATCGGCCATTTTTCCAACGCTTCGGACATAATCGTGTGATTGGTATATGCACAGACCCTTCTTGTAATATCCCATGCCTGATCCCAAGGCAAATCATTTTCATCTACCAGCACACGCATCAGCTCCGCCACCGCCATGCTGGGGTGGGTATCATTCAGCTGAAATGCCACCTTATCGGGCAGCTCGTTGAAATCGGTATGCTTTTTCTTAAAGCGCGCAATGACACGCTGTACCGTTGCGGAAATGAAGAAATACTGCTGACGCAGACGCAGCTCCTTCCCTTGTATATGCTCATCCGCAGGATACAGCACATCCGTCAGCGTATTGGCAAGCATCTCCTCCTCCGCCGCCTTCTGATAATTGCCCTCATTGAAGGATTTCAAATCCAGTCTTGTTTTGGGCTTTGCCTCCCATAGACGCAGGGTATTTACAGTATTATTGCCATACCCAATCACCGGATAATCATACGGGATTGCCGTTACAGACTGATAATTTTCCTGCACAAAGCGATATTCGCCGTTGCCCTTTTCCACCGCGCGCACATTGCCGCCGAATTTGACCTCAACGGCATATTCGTTCCGTTTAATGCCCCAAGGGTCGCCGTTTTCCAGCCAGTTATCCGGCACTTCGACCTGATAGCCGTTTTCAATCCGCTGCTCAAAGATACCGTAATGATAGCGAATCCCACAGCCGTAAGCCGGCAGGGAAAGCGTGGAAAGGGATTCCAGAAAGCAGGCCGCCAATCTGCCAAGGCCGCCGTTGCCAAGGCCGGGGTCGGGCTCTGCCTCCTCCACCATATTGTAATCAATGCCCAGCTCCGCAAAGACCTCCTTCACCTCATCGAACATTTCCAGATTGATCAGTGCATTGCCAAAGAAACGCCCCATCAAAAATTCCATGGAGAGGTAATAAACCACCTTTGCATCCCTTTCATAATATTCATCATGGGTTTTCATCCATTTATCGGTAATCACATCGCGCACAGCAAATACCGCCGCCTGATACAGCTCCTCAGGCGATGCATTTTCCAGTGTTTTGCGGTACAGTGTTTTTACATTTTCCCGAATGAGCTTCTTCAATTCCTTTGTTTCAATTCGTTCCATAATAAACCCCCTTAAGGTTTTCTCTATTTCTACAAAAATTTTGTTTTGTATGCTATTCTGTACATTTTCCTTTTCATCATACCAAAAAAAAGAAAGCTTGGCAAATTTCTCCTTTTTCCTGCTACAATAGCGGCGAAAAGAGAAATACTCCCGCAAGAAAGCCGCCTGCGCTGAAAAGTGCGTTTCGTATGGAAACAGGCTCAGGCAAAATGCCTGCCGAGGCATGATACAGCCCCACGCCACCCAGAAATGCCAGCGGAAATACGGGAATCTCCCATGAGAAGCAGACCGCCGCCGTCAGAAAAAGAAACAGCGCGCGCCGCAAAAGCACATCCCACGGAAGATATTTCTCTGCCAGAAATCCCGTTCCGCAGCCTGCCGCCGCACAGCCTGCCGCACCCCAGAACCGCGCCGCACCCATGGCAGGCGGCAAAACCGCAAAGCAGAGCATTGCCAGATAAGCCCCCTCCAAAAAGCAAAGGACAGCACCCGCGGCGTTCCGCCTCTCTGCCGTCCTTATCATCATCAGATACCCCACCAGAAGGAGTACCCAGACCTTTTCCATAAAATCACCCCATCATACCCTCTTAGAAAAAGGATATGGCAGGGACAAAGCCTTCATGCCGCATCAGAGTGCAAAAACAATCCCCACAATGGCACTTAGCACAATATAAAAAATCGGGTGCTTTTTCCATTTATTCGTTGCGAACAGCAGCACCACAAACAAAATACATTCCTCAATGCCGATATAGCTGCCAAGATTGGAAAGCGTTAAATCAGATAGAGCCGCAGAATGGAACAGCGCCCCGATCAGCACACCAAAGCCTGCCGCCGCAATCAGCCCCATAACCGCAGGACGCAGTCCGTAAAACGCATACTCCACATATTTATTGCTGCGGAATTTTTCCAGCATCTTGGAAATCAGAATAATAATGATAACCGAGGGCAGCACCAAGCCAAAGGTCGCCGCAATGCTTCCGATAACGCCGCTGTGCTGAAAGCCCGTATAGGTTGCCATATTGATGCCTAGGGGGCCGGGGGTCGATTCCGAAACAGCAATCATATCGGGAATCTGCTTCGCGGAAAACCATGGATATTTATCCGCCAAACGATAGAGGAAGGGCAGTGTCGCCAGACCGCCGCCGATGGAAAACAGCCCAATCTTGAAAAATTCAAAAATCAAAATCAGAAGGCTCATCATTTCTCCTTCGCCTCCCTTCCGTGGGAAACAGCAATACCGAGAACCGCCGCCGCCAGCACAATCCAGACAGGGGAAATATCCACCCATACGGATACAAGGAAGGAAGCCGCCGCAATCACCACACAAAGCTTATCCACGATGGATTTTTTCCGCAGTCCCATTACGGCATTGAGAATCAGCACGCTGACCACAACGCGAATCCCTGCAAAGGCATACTGCACCACTGCCAGCTCTGCAAAGTTTTTCAGCACTGCCGCAATAAACATCACAATGCACAGTGACGGGAACACACTCCCGACCGTTGCCGCAATCGCGCCCGGTATGCCCTTCTGCTTATAGCCGATAAAGGTCGCCGTATTGATAAAAATAACACCGGGGGTGCATTGCCCGATTGCAAAATAATCCAGCATTTCATCCTCTGTTGCCCATTGGCGCCTTTCTACAACCTCCTTCTGCAGCATCGGCAGCATGGCATAGCCGCCGCCAAAGGTAAAGCCGCCAATGCGTGCAAAAGAAGAAAATAATTCCCATAATTCTTTCATTGCTATCCTCTTTCCTGCTCTTATGTCTCCTGCATTTTCGCCATACGGTCTGTCGTTGCAAGGGTATCCATAATTTCATTCAAATCGCCATCCATAATGGCATCAATCTTATGCAGTGTCAGCCCAATGCGGTGGTCTGTCACCCTGCCCTGCGGAAAGTTATAGGTACGAATTCGCTCGCTTCTGTCCCCCGTGCCGACCTGTGAACGTCTGTCGGCGGAAATTGCCGCATCATGCGCGCGCCGCTCCCGTTCATATACACGGGCATACAGCACCTTTAACGCCTGCTCCTTGTTCTTGAGCTGCGATTTCTCATTCTGGCAGGAAACCACAATCCCCGTCGGGATATGCGTCATCCGCACCGCAGAATCCGTTGTATTGACACACTGACCGCCGTTGCCCGATGCACGGAACACATCCACGCGCACATCGTTCATATCAATATGCACATCGACCTCCTCCGCCTCCGGCAGCACTGCCACCGTCACCGTTGAGGTATGCACGCGTCCGCCGCTTTCCGTCACCGGCACGCGCTGCACCCGATGCACGCCGCTTTCGTATTTCAGTCGGGAATATGCTCCCTCGCCCTTTATCATAAAGGAAATTTC
>ENA-OVGQ01001047-OVGQ01001047.1-human-gut-metagenome-genome-assembly--contig:-NODE-1047-length-32481-cov-12.842164_pt1 | contig 32481 bp, 24 predicted proteins | sample MGYA00237774_ERZ505427 | MGnify/ENA primary metagenome ERZ505427 (study PRJEB26158, sample SAMN06016404) | human gut metagenome | biome: human gut; feature: ankylosing spondylitis patient; material... | reverse complement strand
AAAACGGTACGGCCGGCTCAATTATCACCCTGCCCAATGTCACTACCAGCAGAGAGATATCCTGTATGTTTACCGGTCAGGGTGGCCGCAGACAGCTTGCCACTTTCCATATCAATGTGCAGGCAGCCAGTCCGAATATGACCGTCAATGAAAAGACTTATTCGGATACAACCATGGTGATTGTGGAAGAAGGCGACAGTGTTATCCTTTCAGTCACTCCGGCTGAAGCTCTGAAGGGAGGAACCTATCAGTGGAGTGACGGATCTACAGGTGAAAGACTGGTACTTAAGGATCTGTCCACATCAGGAGTGTATAGTCTGGATTACGAGTGTCTGGGCAAGCTTTCACATTATGATTTCCAGATCTTTGTGAAGGATCCTGAACGCAGGGTCATCACCAGCGGAAACTATTATATCCGCCATACTCCGACCGATACTTACATGACCAACAACGGAGACGGCATTTCACCGGTATTCAGTGTGAAGAATGAAAGTGCTCCTCTTTCACAGCAGTGGAGAGTGAACAGTTCTTCCATCATCCACTCTTTCATGTCCCTTTTGGACAGCATGTATATCAATAAGGAGGGAGAGTATAATGCACGTGAAATCAAGGGCTTCCGTTTCTCAGGTGCCAAGGGTAGTGAATTGCTGGCCATTCAGAAGAGTGCCACATCCGGTAACACGTACTGGGGAGTAGAGGCAGACGGAAAGATCAACTTTGCATTCAGCAAGGATCCCTTGAATTATGAATTTGAGCTTATTCCAGTGGGTGGAGAAAGTGATATCCAGTCAGCCGAGTATGATCATCTTAAAGTGGTGAATACCGTATATTATTCACCTGACGGCATCGGTTCTTCCATTCCTCACCGTGGTATCAATATTCGTGTGACGACATACGAAAACGGAGTTGTCAGAAAAGACAAGATTGTGATAAAGTAAAGAAAATCAGAATCTTTTTTCAAAATAAACAAGAGGAGTTGCCGGAACAGACAACTCCTCTTGTCGTTTCTTACTGACTGTAAAAGCCATCTCAACAGAATTGTTTTTGGATTACCATCAAGGGTAGATGGGTCTGTTGAATTCGATTGCTATGACTGGCAATTCCTGGTCAGAAAGATGAAGACCTTTGAGCGTAATGCCATTTTTACGGTTATCGATCCTGATCTTGGAACCGGAACAGAGATCGTAAGCCTTAATGGCTTTCATACCCTTGTCAACAGGTGGTAACCTGAAAGTGTCAGATTTAAAACCGTCAAGGAAATAAACGTAGATGATATTGTTCTTGAAGGTGAATCCGTACTGTCCTTCTACCGGTTCCCAGGGGCCTCCTCAGGTACCGTAAATGGCTTCACTTATTTTCTTGACCCATTCGCCAAACTCCAGCAAACGCTGTTCGATCAGTGGGGGGACATTGCCGTGACGGTCCGGTCCGATATTGACGAGAAAGCACATGTTGCGAACCATACAGTCAGCACATAGCCGTTTGATCTGTTTCAATGGCATGATATATTGTGGATTTTCCATGGCTTTGTTGTAGCCCCATCCGGAAGAAAGCGAGATGCATTTTTCAACCACTCCTTCACGGATTTTGCCTTTTACCGGAGCTGTACCTTCTTCACAGGTATAATCGCCACACCATCCGCTACGCGGATTGACGACGATATTCGGCTGGTATTTTCTGACAATTCCCATCAGGCCGAGTGGCTGCCCGGTTTGTTCATCCTTGTCGCGAAAATAAGGATTGACAGGCCATTCGTTGTCATCGGAAAGATATTTGCCGGATTCCCAGAAATAAGCCGCATCAGCGTCCGTTCCTTGCTGACCCAGCCATCCGCCATCCCAGAAAAACTGGTCAATCTGACCGTAATTGGTCATCAGTTCCTTAACCTGACAGTACAGTTCTTCTTTCATCAGTCGGGCGTTTTCCTTGTGTTCGTGTTTTGTGGTGTATCCGAATCTGTTAGGCTTGCAGTCCGTTCCTTTGACATCATAGTAGCCCGGAAAACGCCAGTTGATCAGAGTCTTGTAAAGTCCTACCTTGAGTCCGGCCTTACGGCATGCGTTGACATATTTCTTGACGAAATCACGGTTATGGGTCTGTTTGGAAGTGAAGGCATTCATATATTTGCTTTCGAACAGGGCATAGCCGTCGTGATGCTGGGTGACCATATAAATAGTTTTATATTAACTTGATAATATGTATTTTATATCAATGAAATAAGCTACAGTGTTAGATTTAGTACCATTTTAGAGCCACTATTAAGGGTATGAAAACCGTTTCAAAAAACTACTAAATACAGATTATCCAATAAGTTTTGTGCATCCAAAGTTAATGATGAGCCGATTAATTGCAAAATACTGCTGTCTGTCTTGCTGATGGCCTCTACGCCTATCTTGCTGTTTATCCAATGCAGAGAAGAAAATCACAAAATATTTTGGTATTCTGAATTGTTTTACTACCTTTGCAAAATTAGAACCTGCCAAGCCTCTTAACAATGCTCAAATCGGCGGGTCGTTTTTTTATTATACCTATATGAAAGCGAGTTTCACCAAACCCTATTCCTCCCCGGAGCAAATCGTTCAAATACTAAAATCGAGAGGTATGCTCATGGAAGATGAGCATAAAGTCGAAAGCTACCTATTAAACATAGGCTATCACCGTTTATCGGCTTATATCTTTCCATTTTATAAAAGTCCTAAAAGCGATTTGATATTAAAGAAGGGTACGACCTTTGAACAAGTTTTGACCCTCTACCGCTTTGATAAAAAATTACGCATACTCCTTTTCAATGAAATAGAAAAGATAGAAGTTGCCATTCGCAGTGTATTGGCAAACATTGGCTGCCAAGAATTGGGCGACAGGTATTGGATAACAAAGCCTGAATATTTTGCCAATGAAGATAAATTCAATCAAACATTAGCTGTCATAGAAAAGGAATTGGCATCGAGCAAAGAAGATTACATCGAAAATTTCAGGCGCAATTATGTTGAGAATTACCCTCCGGCATGGATGATAACGGAAGTGTTGTCGTTTGGAAACCTGAACTACATTTATTCTAACATTGCCAGTAATCAACTGTTGAAGCGTATTGCCGGTTATTTCGGTCTGAAGCCAAAGGTTTTCACATCATGGATGACGGTACTTGCCAATCTTCGCAATATGTGTTGCCACCATGTAAGGGTATGGAACAGAGATTTTATGTTAAATCCGGCAGAGCCACGCAAGACTTCAAATGCTTGGATTGACACAACAAATATAGACAAGAAAAGGATTTTTTACCGCTTATGTATAATCAGATACTTTCTTGCATCCGTTTCTCCAAATAATAACTTCAACGAAAAAATAGCCAATCTATTGGATCGTTTTCCTTCAATAGATATTGCGGCTATGGGATTTTGCAAAGGCTGGAAAAATGAACATTTATGGCTATAAAAATGGTGCTGCTAAAAAGTAGAGACTTTCCCGGCAGCACCATTCTATTTAGGTATCCACCCTATTTAATCATTTTTTCTAACCAATTGTCCACAGCTTCTTTCCAATTTCCCATATTGTCAGGGGTGTTGGTTTTTGTTTCCACCTGATAACGGTTGTAAATGGATAATCCGTCAAGTACGATCGCTCCTGCACAGAGTTCCTTCACATCTTGCAAACGGTTTCCACTTGTTCCGTTGGTCATAAACGGAATGACCGTTTTGCCTTTGAAAGAGTGCTGATGCAGGAAACTGCGCAGCGGGTTTGATATAGTACCCCACCAACAAGGTGTTCCTACAAAAACCACGTCATAGTCAGCGATATTTATCTGAGCGGGTTTCAGTTCAGGTTCGTAAAATTTTCCCTGTTTCCCGACTTCTTCCACACAGGCATCGTAATCGGTAGGATAGGCGTTGACAGTTTCAATTTGACACACATCAGCACCGAGCCTTTGCGCAATATACTCGCCTACAGCTTTCGTGTTACCACCCCAAGAATAATAAGCGACAAGTATTTTCTTTCCTTCCATATCAATTTTACTGTTTTGTCCGTTAGCGCAAGAGGCAATGCCCAACAATGACATAATCATAAAAATTAGCTTATTCATCTGCCATTTCTGACTGCTTATCTCAAGTACTTCCTAAAAAACGTCTCAAACTTGTCGAATGGAATTACATCCAACCGGTCGTACAAGTCCGTGTGGCTGGCTCCGGGAATGAGCAACAGTTCCTTATTGTCGCCCTTCATGCGGCTGTATGCGTCTTTGCTTGCATTGAGTGAGTATGCCTTGTCTCCATGCACGACAAGCACGGCACTCTTTATTTCGTCTGCGTATGCCATCAGTGGGAAAGTAAAAAAAGGCAGGCTGGTAATGGTCTGCCATCCCGCGTTGGAATTAAGCGAGCGCGGATGATAGCCCCGTGAGGTCTTATAATAGTCATGGTAATCTTTCATGAACTGGGGAGCATCAGCGGGCAACGTATCAGGTACGCCTCCGGCCAGTGCATGGTGGCCGTTACGGACATCGATGGTGCGCTGTTCATTGAGTTGGCGGCGTGCTTCATAGCGTTCTTCCGGTGTATTGAACGTGTCAAACGCTCCCATCGTGGACGATACTGTAGCCTTGATGCGCGTGTCCATGACGGCTGCGCTGATTGCCAACCCGCCCCATCCGCAGATGCCGATGATGCCTATGCGGTTCTCGTCCACGTCATCACGCAGGATAAGATAATCTACCGCCGCGCTGTAATCTTCCGTATTAATGTCGGGAGAAGAAACGTAACGTGGCTGTCCGCCGCTTTCTCCACAATAGGAGGGATCGAATGCGAGTGTAAGGAAACCGCGTTCGGCCATAGTCTGTGCATATAACCCTGAACATTGCTCTTTTACTGCACCATAAGGACCGCACACGACAATGGCAGCCAATCGTCCGCTTGCTCCTTTCGGGACATAGAGGTCGGCGGCGAGCATAATGCCGTAACGGTTCTTGAAAGTTACTTTGCTGTGGTTGACCTTGTCGCTTTTAGAAAAGGTCTTGTCCCATTCTTTAGTCAGATTTAATGTTTCCATACTATTTTCGTCTTTTTGATTGTTCTGACCTGTCATGACATTTGGAAAAACCAACAACAGGCAGCACATGATTGAAATTATCTTGTTCATTGTTATTCTATTGTTCAGATTCTCTGTTAGGGAAAATCAGTTATTTCTATCAGACAGTCGCGTTCACTGGTACGGTACCCAATTTCTGTATATCCTTACCGCTGCGTGACCCGTGAATCTCAATCTTGGCAAGTTCCGCATTGAGACGGTTGTATTCATCATCCGAAAGCTCAATACCGGCTGCACCCAGATTCTCAACAACCCGTTCTTCGCGTCTCATTCCCGGAAAGGGAACGATAAAGTCACCGCCTTTAAGCACCCATGAGAGGGCTATTTGTGCTTTCGTACATCCTTTCGCTTCGGCAAACTCCCCGATCATTTCGAGCAGGGGACGGTTGGCTTTCATGTTTTCCGGTGCAAAACGGGTTATGACACGGCGCACGTCGTCGCCTTTGAACTCCGTAGCGGGCATGTACTTGCCGCTCAAAAAGCCGTTGCCCATCGGAGAGAAAGCCACGAAACCAATGCCCAATTCTCCGCAAAGAGGTATCACATCCTTCTCCCAGCGACGTTCCATCATGGAGTATTCGCTCTGCACAGCAGTAATTGGCGTGATAGCGTGTGCTTTGCGTATCTGTTCAGTTGTGGGAGAAGATTGTCCCCAGCCCCGGATTTTGCCTTCCTTTATCAGTTTGCCCATCACATCTGCCACTTGTTCCTCACTTCCTTCTTCCATCAGGTGTTCCGTATAGAGGTCGATATAGTCCGTTTGAAGTCGGCGCAATGCCCCCTCTATGCTCCGGCGAATACCAGCCTCGCTCAACTTTCCTTCCGGGAAATCGCCTTCCGAGCCGGGCAGCGGCGTAGGCCAGAACTTGTCGGAGACAATCACCCGGTCGCGCGGCAGGCCTTTCAATGCCTTTCCTACAAATTCTTCGTTCTTGAAGTAGGAATACATCTCCGCCGTATCAAAGAAGTTGCAGCCCAGTTCAAAGGCCCGATGCACCAGGCGTATCGCCTCTTTCTCTTCGGGAGCCTTGCCGTAGGCGTGGGTAAATCCCATGCAGCCCATGCCGATGGCTGACACTTCCAAATTGCCTAATCTTCTTGTTTTCATCTTATTCCAAACTAAGTGTTTTGTTTTCTAATATTCAAATTGTGCTGATACGAAAGTGGAACGGTCAAAGTAGGCATCCGCCGTGACACTTCCTATGTAGTCCGTATGATAGGGATGTGTCATATAGACATCAAAGTCGGCCTTCGTGCAGAAGTCTACCGTCATTACTACCTGATTCGTCGGTCCTGCCCAGCCGGTGCTGAGTCCCACCTTGAGATCGGCAATGCCGGGAATCTTGTCTTTCATCGCCTGCATATCGGCAAGCTGTTGTTGCTTGGTCTCGTTGCTGACACCTTCCTTGAAAGTGCCGATAAAAATGTGTCGTATCATATTTATACCTCTTTATTAATCATGTATTTTGTGTAATCCGATGCCTTTCACCGTTGCCAGATCCATATCGTCATAAATCGGGCTTTTACCGGTTTCAAGAGTGGCGATGGCATCCATTTCTTTTTCGGTAAGTGTAAAATCAAGGATATTGAAGTTCTCAATCATCCGTTCCTTGTGTACCGTCTTGGGGATGACCACCACATTGCGCTGGTTCAGCCAGCGAAGAACAACTTGCCCCACCGTTCGTCCGTGCTTTTCTGCGATGGCTTTTAGCACGGGATTGTTCCAAATGTCATTTTTTCCTTCGGCAAAAGGCGCCCATGCCTCATGCTGGATGGCCTCTTTCTGCAAAAATGCGTTGGCAGCTTGCTGCTGAAAAAACGGGTGTGTCTCAAGCTGGTTCACAGCAGGCTTCACTTCATTGTGCAGGAAAAGGTCTTGCAAGCGTTCATTGGAGAAACTTGTTACGCCGATGGCACGGATAAGTCCTTCTTTATAAAGTTTCTCACAAGATCTCCATGCAGCATAATAATTACCGTATGGCTTGTGCAACAGATAAAGGTCAATATACTCCAGACCTAGTTTCTTCATCGAAAGATCAAAAGCACGGAGCGCATCTTCATATTCATAGTCTTGCACCCACAATTTGGTGGTAATGAAAAGTTCTTCACGTTTGATGCCACTATGCCTTACGGCATTGCCCAACTGTTCTTCGTTGAAATATGAAGCAGCCGTGTCAAACATCCGATAACCCACTTCGATGGCATCGCTTACGGCACGTTCCGTTTCATTCTCAGGGATTTGATAAACTCCAAAACCGATGGCAGGCATCATTACGCCATTGTTCAATCTTACATCTTTCATATTCTTCTATGTTCTTAATTTCTGATGCAAAATTACGAAGTTCCTATTGTGCCGTTATTACATAATTTGAGGCAATATTTTCACTATTCGTGGTTTATGCGTATTTTTGCGGGCAAATAGATGCAAATAATGAGTGACGTGAAGTTTGACGGTATTGTTTTTGTCGATTCTTGGCAGGAATTGAACAGATTGCGGTATGTGGGAAGGGTGATACATATCCTTTGCAGCAAGGGCAACATGGGATTTACTTTTCAAGACACCCATTATAACATGTCTGCCGGTGATTATGTTATTCTGCCCAATGCGGCACTTGTTGATGGTTTTTCTGCGTCCGATGATTTTCAAGGCATCCTGATGAATCTCTCGGAAGCATTCACTATATCGATTGCCATCCGCAGCAACTACGGTATCATAGGTCATCTGTCACTCTTGCGGAATCCGGTCATGAAACTTTCCGAACAGGATTTCCGAATATGTGAGACAGCCTTAAAATATCTTCGAATGCGCATGGAAGATTACAAGCATTTTTTCCGTGAAGAATTATTAGGCAGTCTGCTGACCGCACACATTCTTGACCTCTACAACATTCACGCACATAGTCACAAGGACTTGCAAGTGTCGGAGAGTGTCACCCTCCTGCTGCGGAATTTCATAGAATTATTATATAACGGCGAATATATCCGAAACAGGGGCCTCGAATTTTACGCTTCACACCTCTGCATCACGCCGCATTATCTGTCGGAAATATGTAAAAAGGTAAGCGGGAAACCGGCCTCTTATTGGATAGACCGTTTCACCATGCAGGAAATTACCCGTCTGCTCCGGCAAAAAGAACTTTCGCTGACAGAAATTGCAGAACAGATGAATTTCTCTTCCGTATCTTATTTCAGCCGATATGTGCAAAAGCGAATCAATCTATCGCCATCGGAATATAGGAAAAACTGCTAACGGCATTGTGGCGTTTACTACTCTTTATCTTTTGGGCTTTTTACTTTTGTTAGTTGCTTATGAAACACCGCCAATGTGGAGTCCGCACCAACTATCTCTACCATTTTCTCGTATGCTCCGATGGTTATGGCCAATTCTGGGTATAGTTCATTGAGCATGGTCGTAGTCACTTGGTACTTGTCTGCAACCGTTCTCAACCGCCTGTTTTCCTCCCGGTATTCATGCCATCGCACCCAACTAATGGCAAACAGGGCAAAGAACACGAGCGTACAAACGATGCCAGCCCATGCGTAAGGGTTCTTGTACCAGCCATCGGGTATTTTGCCCCATAGCCGCCTGATTCCGCTTGTTACTTTGTAAAAGTGGATAGCCTGGCAAAGTTTCTGTGTGAAGCCTTGCTTTTGCTGTGCCTTTTGTGAAACCTGTTTGTCTTTCTCCACATGGTCGGTAAGTATTTCCAATATCTTGTAGAGCAAATCCTTGGTAGTAGGGATGCCACGCTCGCGCATATTCTTGTCGTTGGCATCGGTGTATTCCTGCAAACTCACAATCATTTCACCGCCCAATGACTTTTTGTATGCCTCGATGGTTTCCTTGCTCCTGAAAATGCCGTTGATATTCTCCGGCGTGCTGCCGCCAAAGAAACGTATGACCGGCTCCAGCTTCACCGCAAGCCTTTTCACTGCCTCGTCCTTGTCTGAAGCGTCCTTTGCACCCAGTATCTTCTTGATTTCCTCGATGTCCTCTGCCAATGCCCCGATAAGGTCGGATATGTTCTGTAAGTAGTCTTTCATCTTCTCATCTTTTTGGGTTTGTACTTGTTCTTATCCTTGTCATTCTCGCCCCAGCCGCTTTCGTTTCCTCCACCGCCTCCGCCGGATGAAACCTTGGCTTGGTGTGGTTGGACGCACAACTCGATAAGTGCGCCGATACCCACTTGGACTATGCCTGTATTCGCATCGGCATCGGCGAAAGTTCCGCTGCCGGATGCTTCTGCATGGCCATCGGTAGAATAGGCTTTACCCGTCTGTTCAAATGGATGCTCCGGTTTATATATGGTTCCCGTCTGGCTTGTTCTGCTTTCAGCCGTTGGTCGGGTATGGTACAGATTGTTCCTCCATTCCATGCCCTCGGCGATACGGCCTCCAAATAGTTTATCCAGTCTATAAAAGCCCATGCTGCGGTCTATCCGTGAGCCACTGAACGAAATACCGTCTTTGGTAAATGACACGCCAATGATATTGCCGTTCCGCTTGTCGAACTTGAAGTTCACCCCGATGCCCTGCTTGGCCAGCCTGTCACACAATTCCGACCAACTGTTACAACGGGGCAAGGCCGCTTTGACGGCATCATAGATTTGGTATTTCACCTTGTCCTTGCCGCGCAGACGGTCACGCTTCACGTTCACCTTGCCTTTGGAAAAGTGCAGTCCGTATTCCCTTGTAAGAGCCTTGCATACCGCCACGTTGCGTATGGCATCGTTCCGGTCGCTTATGGTGTTCCCGTCATTGTCCACCCTGTTGGCCACGATGTGCAAGTGCTGGTGTTCCTTGTCGGTGTGGCGGCATACAATATATTGGGTGTTCACAATGCCCATGCGCTTCATGTACTCACGTGCTATTTCAGCCATCAGGCCGTCCGTCAGCTTGGGTGTGTCCTCGTGGGCGAAGTCCAGCGAGATGTGGTACACCGGATTTTTCAGCTTGCGCCCCGGCTTGTCGTCCGCCTGCCCCTGCATACTCGCTGCTATGGTTGCATTATTGTCAAGCCTCACGTCCTTGCTGTCTATAAGCCGTGCCTTTTTCGGGTTGTTCACATAGTTCACCAGCTTGGCGAAGCTCGCCCGTTTCTTCAAGTCGCCCATCATATCTCCGCGATGATTTTGTTGAACTCGTCCAACAGGGCGGTGATTTTTTCTTTGGTTCTCGGAAAGCCCTGCTGATGTGCCATCTTCGCCAACTGGTTCAAGTTGTTGCAACCACCCTCCAGCATCCTTATCTGCAGCCTGTCCTCCTGCGTCCGTGCCGCCACGACCTTGCCTTGAAGCAACAGTTCACGCAGGAAGTGCGACGGCTTCTTGCCCGCATCGGCAATCCGTTTCATGACCGTTTTCCACTCGGCCAGCGTAAGCCGTGTGGATATGGTCTTCGTCCGCGCCTTGCCCTTTACGGCCTTGGGGCGGCCTCCTTTATGATTGGTATCTTGTTCTGTCATTCGCTTGCTATTTCTGTTATAAATGGGGCGGCGTTTTTAGGGCTGAATCATGGCTTTGCCGTTATCCGCATGGTCGGGTCGCCGTTGGTGGCGTAGTTTTCGTGGACGAAAACATTAACTTGCCAGCCCTAAAAAACGCCCCTATAAATATCTCATCCCTTTCCATAGCTGCCGTCTATTTATAAGAGGTGTTGCCATCGGGTAAAGCATCTTCTTGTATGAGTGGCGGATTGTTTTCCGGTTGCTTGGACTGCTCATTATCCTCCGATATGGACTGATTTGGTTGCGATGCTTGGGCTGGTTTCTCCTTGTCCTTATTCGTGTCCTTGTCCTTGGGCTTTTTCGTTCTTGCCGAACTTTTCCTTAGAGTTTCCAGTCTTTGCCCGTTGAAAAGGTAGATGCGTACTTCCTCGTATGCCTTGACCGCCTGTCGGTATGTCGGATTTTCCGTGAGCTGTCCGTCTATCATCCACGACTTTACGCACACCATATAAATGATAGAGGTTACGGGATTGGAAGCAACACGGATTAGCCCCCGCTGCGAAAAATCCTCCAACAGACGGCAGACGGACTTGCGCCCGATATTCCACTCCTTTGCCAGTGACAGCATGGAGCCATCCACCTTGTCCGGGATGAAGCACATAACCCAATCCCCGTTTGGTTTTACTTACCTCCGTAACCGCCATCCCCGACAAAAGGGAAAGGAAATAGGTCAGGTTGCACACGCCGTTGGTAGTTCCATGCAGGAAATACCATGCTTCCACATTCATTGCCATTTCCATTTTATAGCACGGCAGAACAAGCTGTTTCAAATTCTTCATAAGCCATGATGTTTTTATTGTTCGTTATGTGGATTATCCCTTGGTGTTTTTGTCCGCGTCCCTGTTGGTGGCTTTCAGGTTCTTGATGCGGTCAATCTGCTCTTTCGGGAAAAGGACACGCCGCCCAATCCGCTGCCCCTTGATATGCCCCAGCTTCTCGTGCCGCCAGATGGTCGCGATGCTCACGCCCCATTTCTCGGCCAGTTGCCGGATGGTGTAATACTCCGATGTCTCCTGCGGTGCCTGCGCCTGTCCGTATTCCTCAAGCGCACACCTCACACTTGCGCCGATGAGCTGCTGAAGCTCGTCGCGCGATACCAGTACCATTTCCATATTTTCTGCCATAAGTCATTGATTTTGAGATTATGGCGGCAAAGTTAGGCCGGGAATGAAACGGGTGAACTTGTGGGGATTTGTGAAATGAACGGGCATAAGAAAAGCCGCCAGACATCTGATGTCTAACGGCTTGTGCAAAGCAGTGGGCTGTGGTGAGTTGTAACCACGTGTGGACTGCCGCATTATCTTATCATCGGGAGCAGTTCTCTGAGCCTGCTTATGAATGTCTTTTCCACGTTGTACTTGGCAAGGCTTTCCGCTGTAAGTCCTGTGGAACGGGCTGCGGCTGTGCGGTACTCTTTCCAGTCCTTGAAATAGGCTTTTGACAGCAGGGTGATGACGCACCGCATCTTTCCTTTCACGCAATTCTGATAGGCCGTGGAATAGTCAGCACGCATGACGGCACGGATGAAGTCCTTGTCGTCGTGTTCGGCTATGTATTCACGTACCCCGCTCAATAGGAGAGGCACGGGTTTCATTTCACGCCGGATGTTCTTGCTGATGTCCTTGTGTCCGGCTTCATCTTCAACCTTGCCGCTGGCAAGGCTTTCCGCCAGTTTCAGGCTTCTGCCGATAATCTTCGACAGCTTGAACAAATCACTGATGATTGCGAATCTCGTCTTTTCCATAGGCAATTATTTTACATCTCAATGATACCCTCAAAGTCCTTCAACGCAATCACGGCCTTTTCCTCCGCGTCCAGTTTGAGGTAGCGGCGCAGTTGCGCCTCGCTGCTGTGCCCCGTTATGGCTTGGATGGATGACAACGGCACTCCGGCCTTGTATGCGTTGGTGGCGAAGCTCCTGCGTGCCGTGTGCGAGAGGAGCATATCACAGAATCTCCGTCCTCGTTTCGGATTGAGCCACTTCCCTTCAAACCCGCAGTCATGCGTCCAGCCCAACATCAAACCGACGGTTTTTATCAATTTGTTCATTTCGTTGGGATGGATATGTGGTAGCTTGCCGTCGTATTTGTCGAGTATCTGCCTTACTCGCCTGTCCACCGGGATATAGACTTTCTTGTCCGTTTTCTGCTGGGTAAGCAAAATGAACTCCACACCGTTTATCTCGGTTATCATGTCCTCGCATATTCTTGAATAGTCGGACACGCGCTGCCCGGTCAGGCAGCCGACAATGAAAACATCCCTCACGTGTTCCAAGGTGCGTATGTGGGTGATGCGGCATGTGGAAAGCTGCATGAGTTTCTCGTCCTCGCTGATGTCGAGTGCCTCCAGCCGTTCTTTGACGGCCTCTTTGGTGGAAAGGTCGAGTTCGAGCATTTCCTGTATCTGTTCCGGTGTAAGATAGATGTTGTCCACTTCCTCCTTTTTCGGAACAAAGTCGGAATGGCGGAAATCGTCGCACTTGGTCAGCTTGTCCTCGTATGCCGCTTTTGCCACGGTGCGGACATCTGTCATATAAGAGTTGATGGCGTTGGGCATCAGGCCGCGTCCTTTCCAGTAACCGACAAGACTGTTGCGGGTTTCCATCGTCATGTCATCCAGCCCGATTTTGCGGTGCATCTCCTTTTGATAGTTGCGGATTTGGGTCTGGATGATGCGAAGCCCCTTGATGTAGGCAGGGGTTACTTTTACAGTGCGGCCTTTCTTGGTGCGCCGCCCTGTTTCCAAATCCTCTATATAAGTGGTAAGAAAATCCTCGAACAGCATCTTGCCCTTGGGCTTGACATCCACAACCTGCATCATGCCGTTCAGCACATCGTGCTTTACGCTCTCGATGACGGATTTCGCCTTTTTCGGGTCGAAATCATCCGCCTCGAACGCCGCCTTTATCCTTGCGAGGACTTGGGCGAACTGCCCGTACTTTATCCCGATGCTCGACATGAGGGCAGATGAGGTGTATTGCAGGGAGCGGTATTTCTCCCATTCAAGCTGCCTGATGGTGAAGCCTGTTACGGTTTTCACGTTGGCCTTGCCTGTGCGCACACGGGCATAGACCGAACCGAAATCCTCCTTACCTGCCTTTGACGATTTTATGAAGATGAAATCATCTGCAAATAACTGATATATAGGAATAATCAATAAAATAAGATTGCACTAAATATAAATAGTGAATAGTGGGTGACCATATTCATGTATTTCATGCCGGCTTTCTGTGCCAGATTGACCCACTTTTCGGCATTAAAGTCCTTAGCCGTAAAATAGAGGTCGCCGGACTGTGGATAAGCCAGTTCCCTGTATTTTTCGGGTGAAATGCCCTGATTTTCCATATGCCATTCTCCCCGTCCGGGACCAGAATAAAGTCCCCAGTGGATAAACATGCCCAGGCGGCAGTCGAGCATCCATTCTATTGTCTTGTCCGGTTGCATGGTAATGCCCAGTTTTGTTTTTATCTGTCTTTGCTTGCGTGGAGGTATTCCTGCGTAATGCTGTGTGGCAAAAGTGCCGGTACGCTGTATGGTTATTTCGTCGATGAATAAGACTGCTCAGGCGTTTTTTGTTAATGGTTACGTTCTTGAAGCGTATATTCTTGATTGCGTGTTCCTCGTCGTAGCCACAGATGACAGAAGGATTTGCACCAACGCCATTATAGTTGATATGACTGAATGTGATATCTTCGATTTTTCCTCCCGGTGCTTTGTTGTATTTGGGATTGAAAAGAATGTGCAGATTGAACAGACGGCCTTCCTGAAAGTCGTCAACCCAAATATGATCAAAAGTTACATGGCGCACGATATTCTTGTCTCCGCAATCGATGGACATGCATCCCTGATAATTGCGGTCGTCCTCATCATGTTCCAATATATCGATATAACTGACATGTACATTCTCAAGAATTTCTCCCTCTGTTGATTCAGGGTCGCCGTGGCCACCCATGTTGATGGGGTGGGCTATGTCGGCCCATAGAACCGCGTTTTTGATGGTGATGTCGGATGAGCCTCCCCACCAGTTCCAGCGGTGGTTGTATAAGGCGATGCAATCATCGCTGTTGCGGAGAAATACATTGGAAATATCCACGTTCCGGCAGCACATCAGATCGATTCCGTCGCTCCAGCCTTTACAGCTGAAAGTCTTGAAGTTTTTAATGACCAGACCGGTTGAACCTCCGCCGAATATACTGTAATGGTCGGGATTGATTACGGTAATTCCGTCAATGAGAATATTCTTCGAATCGGTCACTTCAATTCCTCTGATAGGGTGATCCAAAATGCCGCGACCCAGAATTCTGACGTTTTCAGACTTGTCTATCAACAGTTTGGCCTGAACAACGGCTCCCGGAGCCAGATATACGGTGGTATTGCTGGGGATGCGGATCTGATTGTTGGGCAGATCGTCCGGCCTGTGGATACCCGGGCCGAAATACATGACACTGTCATTGCTTTCGGTGTAGGTCTCCTTTTCCGTAGGATTGGCAAAAAGATGCAGATTATGAAGACGGTCGCCATTGAATTAGATGGAAAGATATTGTGGCTCTTTCAGCATGAAAGTAATGACATTGCCGTTTTGGGTGTAGGCAATCTGATGGCGTCGCGGGCGGATGCAGACATCATTGATGCTGCCATTGTTCTTCCGGACCATGACTTCAACCGGGCCGGACATGTCGAATTGAGCCATGGAAGCCTGTTGGACGTGATCCATGTCGACGTCTACCTTATACTCAAAAAGGTCAAGCCATTCACCGTTCGGTTCCCGTACACGTACGGTATAATCATCATTGTGGGGCAGTTGGCCTTTAGCGGATAAGCGACAGGTTGAGCCTGAAGCACGATGTGGTATAGAATGCAGACTGCAAAAAGAAATTTTTTTGTAATGAGATTCATAGTATCTTACTGTTTGAATTATTTTTTTGCAAACATACAAAATGTCTTTTAAAACCATGGTGGTAATTAGTGTCAAAAGCTGTGTCAGATCGGATATATTCTTTTATTCTGGTCAGAAACCGGTTTTTAGAGTTTTGATCAGGCCGGCAATGAATGAAATTATGCTAAAGTTTGTGCCATTTTATACCTTGAAGTATGAAAAACATTATCTAACTTTGAAAGCAAAAATCACTTGTTAAATAAATGAAAAAGTCAATAGAATTAAAATGGTGGCTCGTATGGGCGATCCTGTTTGTTTTTCCGTTCAGTGTAAAATCCAAGACTTTCGTGCATCCGGGTGTATTGCATACCAAAGAGCGGTTTGAACAGATACGCAGTCTGGTGGAGAATAAAACCGAACCGGCCTACGGTTCTTATTTGTTATTGAAGGCACATCCTTTTTCCCAGTCAGACTATAAGATGCGAGGACCGTTTGAATGGATAGCAAGAGACGGACAGCACCGTCGTACCAAAGACCGGATGGAAGCCGATTTCAGCGCGGTTTATCAGAACGCCCTGATGTGGATGCTGACAAAGGATAAGGCGCATGCCCGTAAGGCTGTGGAGATTCTGACTGCTTATGCGCATCAGCTGAAAGGTATTCCCGATACCAATGATGCACCGTTGCTTGCCGGACTTGAAGGATTCAAGATCATATATGCAATGGAGGTATTGAAATATTCCCGTTCTTCAATGTCTGAACAGGAATACCGGGATATCAGGGATATGTTTATCCGGGTGTTTCTGCCGGTATTGGACACTTTTTATAAAAGGACACCTTATACCAACGGCAACTGGGGAGCAATCGTGACCAAGGCATATATGGCAGCAGCCATTCATCTGGATAATGCCGGAATGTATGAAAAAGCCATGGCGTTTTATTTGAAAGGCAAGGATAACGGTACCATCCTTCATTATATTGACGAGACAACCGGACAGATACAGGAAAGCGGTCGTGACCAAAGCCACTGTATGCTTGGCCTGGGAGCATTGGCCACGGTGTGTGAACTGGCATGGCAGCAGGGGGATGACCTGTATGCAGCATTGGATAACCGTCTGATGAAAGGATATGAATATGTAGCAAGATATAATCTGGGTTATGACGTACCGTTCCATACCTGGAAAGATATTACCGGTAAATATTGTGACTGGACCGAGATTTCGGAAAAGGCCAGGGGACGGTATATGTATGTGTTTGATATTGCATACAATCATTATGTCAACAGAAAAGGATATGCCATGCCTTATACCAGATCCGTACTGGAGCAGATCCGTCCGGAAGGCTATGACCGTGACCAGCCGGCTTTCGGCACTTTACTGTTTAATGAATCGGAATTGCCGAGACCGTTTGTACATCCCGGAGGTTTGCATACGATGGCTGATCTCGACCGGATGAAATCCATGGTGGCAAAAGGGGAACATCCCTGGGTAGAAGGTTGGAATGAACTGCTGAAAGATCCTTTGGCACAAAACACATTTGTATCGAAAGCGTTCAGTAATTTAGGACGGAGCCGACAGAGAGCTTCCATCGAGGCACATGCGGTTTACCTGAATACGATCCGCTGGTATATCAGCGGAGATGAATCCTATGCCAAGTGTGCCATTGATATTTGTAATGCCTGGTCATCGGTTGTGGATCAGGTGCCGACAAAGATTGAAGAATCCGGTCTGGATGCCATTCCTATTGCTGAATTTGCCATGGCAGCAGAAATTCTCAGGATATCCGACCTGTGGAAAAAAGAAGACTTTGAAAGATTTTGCAGGATGATGAAGACATACTGGTATCCGGTATGCAGGGATTTTCTGCGTTATCATAATGGAGCCAATGTGGACTATTACTGGACTAACTGGGATGCCTGCAACATGATGGCTTTGGTGAGTATCGGTATTTTGTGTGATGACCGTCAGATATATGAAGAGGGCATCAATTATTATAAAAACGGATTGGGCAACGGCAATATCCGGAATGCCGTACCATATTTGCACCGGATGCCTGACGGGTCCGTATGGGGACAATGGCAGGAAAGTGGCCGTGATCAGGAGCATGCACAGTTGGGAGTGGGTTTCATGGCTTCAATCTGTCAGATGGTATGGAATCAGGGTGAAGACCTTTATGCGTATGATCATAACCGTCTGTTGGCCGGTGCGGAATATGTGGCGGCACATAACCAAATGAGACCGGTGCCTTTTACGGCTTATGACAACAGTCAGAGCTTGCAGAATTACTGGGGATCTGTCAACGGTCTGGGTAGTCTGGGAGGACGGCCTATCTGGGAGATGATTTACAATCATTATGAAGTGTTGAAGGGAATTCCGGCTCCCAATTCGAAAAGAATGGCTGAACTTCTTCGTCCGGAACATGGAAGCAAGGATCATTTCGGCTATGGTACACTGACCTTTACGCTGAAACCTTCCAATTATCCTCCTTTGCCAGTTCCGGAGGTCCCGCAGGAATTGAAAGCGACTCCTGCAGCCAGCAAGATCTATCTGGAGTGGCAACCTTCAGCCGGTTATTTTGCAAGTGGCTATTGTATTCAGCGCGCCGACAAAGGAACGGAAGATTATGTGACCATTGCGGAATTTGACGAGAAGATCATGACCAATTATACGGATCGGACTGTAGAAGCCGGTAAGGCCTATACGTATAGAGTGGCCGCGGTGAATAAAACCGGTCAAAGCCGGTTCTCGGAAACAGTGACTGCAGCTCCGTTTCAAACGGAGCCGTTGTCGGCTGACTGGAATCTGACGCAGATTGGTGGTCTGGACAGCACGCAGGTGACTTTTTCTCCTCAAAACGGTCAGACGTTTGTGATAAAGGCCAAACAGGGTACTTTTGGTGGAACGGCAGACAAAATGCCATTGGTCAATCAAACAGTGAAAGGTAATTTCACCATGACTTGCCGGATTCTGGATGTGTCGGGGGCTTATCATGAGATTGGTATTCTGGCTCGTCCGTCGATGAAAGAGCAGGCACGGTCAGTGTCACTGACACTCGGTCATTGGGGTGGCCGTTTTGCCCGAATGGGATGGCGTAAGTCAGAAGGTGAGGCTATGAAGTTTGTTGATGGAAACAGTTACACCTGGGTGCCGGCCTGGTTTAAACTGGTAAGGTGTGGAGATGTGTTCTATGCTTATCAGTCTTGCGACGGTGATAACTGGATCTTTATCCATGCCGAGAAAGTGGAGATGTCCGACGAGTGTATGGTCGGTTTGACTGCTTGTTTCAAGACCGATAATGAAAGAAACAAGGTAGAATTTGATCATGTGATGCTTACCCATAACCCATAAATTGAATACCGTTATGAGATGGATCTGTCTGGTGTTTTTGTTGAATGTATTTGGTACGTACAGCCTGGCATTGGATAATTACAAGTTCAGGCTTCTGGATGTGTCGGAAGGACTTTCCGATGACCAGATCAGAAGTTTGAGTATGGTGTTCGACGGACGTATGGCTATACGTACGGCTTCTATCCTGAATATATATAACGGATCTACTTTCAGACACTATTATTATGACAAGGTCAGAAAGTACGAATGGAATTATTCGCATCCGCCAAAAGAGTATTATGACAATGAAGGGAGAATGTGGCTGAAGGAGTTGCATTATCTGCTGTTGCTTGATCTGTCGACCAATGAATTCGAATATGATATCCCCTGAGTACTGAAAACGATGGGGATTCATGAAAAACTGGCCAATATGTTCATAGACAATGACAAGAACTATTGGTTCGTCACAGAGAGCTGTCATTTTTATTTGTATGACATAAAAAAGAAGATTCTTTGTCCGATCGGTTCGGAAAGGGAAAATCGGGTACGTCATTATGGGGTGCCGGTGGAACTGGCCCAGTATAAAAACCAGTGTTGGATTGTCTATAGTTCCGGTCTGATCCGTTGCTGGGATTATAGTGCCGGAGAATTTATTTCGGAAGAATCCCGGTTTGTTGGACTGGTCAATGGTTTCGCAGACAGAATTTATCTTAAGCCGGATATTCACGGCAATTTGTGGTTCATGTATAATAACGGAGTGTTTTATTATAACAGAATGAGCCGTTTATGGAAAACTGTGGTCCAAATTAACGATGTTTCCAATTTTTTTACCTGTATGGATATAGATAGGAAAGGTGATGTCTGGGTCGGAACATCCAAGTCCGGACTGAGGCTGATCCGGCATCAGACATTCAATGTAGAAAAGATGGATCAATTGGAGTTGACGGATGGCGGTAGTCTGGATAACGATATCTATTCTGTTTTTGTGGATGAAGACAATGGTTTGTGGGTAGGGACGCTTTTCCAGGGATTATGTTATTATCACCCGGCAATGCATAAATTCAATTCAGGACATGTAGAACCCGGTGTATCGGAAATTTCGAATGAATCAACGCGCAGTATGGTGGAGGATCCGGATGGTAATGTCCTGATCGGTAACAAGTACGGTGTTTACTTTTACAGTTGTCAAATATGATGTCTCAGATGGATTGTTGAGAGGTAAATTTTATGAAAATACGGTACTGAAAACCCATGACGGGGAAATATTCTTTGGCGGAGCGCACGGGTTTAATTATTTTAATCCTGAAAAAATAAATTATGACACGACAACGCATGTACCTGTATTTACAGGATTCTATGTTTTCAACAAACCGGTTTCGGTTAATAAATCGCTTGACGGATATCCATGCTGGACCATGACAGACAGCATACAGACTGTCACTCTGAAGTATAACCAGAATACGTTTTCTATAGACTTCTCGGGACTTAATTATGTCAATCCTTCACATACCTACTATCGGTACAAACTCGAAGGGTTCGATAAAGATTGGACCGAAATATCCTCCAGCGGACTGGGAAGGGCAGTATATACCGGGTTACGTCCGGGAGAATACAAATTCAGTGTTTATACGGCAAACAGTGATAAAATATGGGGGAAGACGCCTGCTGTGTTGTCAGTGGTAATCAAACCGCCGTTTTGGCTGACTTCATTTGCCGTGACATTATATGTGCTGGTTTGTTTGGCGCTTCTGGTTTGGGCTGTCAGACGCTGGAAGAAAGTGAACAGGATCAAGGCAGAAAAAGAAAAGGAAAAGCTGGAACGCCAGCAAAAAGAAGAACTGGATCAGATGAAGTTCCATTTCTTTACGAATATCAGTCACGAATTCCGTACTCCTCTGGCTTTGATAATGACACCTTTGGGTATTCTGATCAAGGAAGAATGTGATGCCGGGAAAAAACAGCGTCTGGGATTTATATATCAGAATGCAGACAAACTCCTGAAACTGGTCAATCAGCTTTTAGACTTCCGAAAAATAGAAATGAAGCGCGAAGTCCTGTCCCTGAAAATGGGAGATATGGTAGGTTTTGTGGAAGATTTATATGGCCGTTTCAAAGAGATGGCTGCTGCCCGTCATATCAATTTTGACTTTAAGGTAGGAGAGAGTCATCTGTATATGAATTTTGATCCCGATAAAATGTACAAGATCATCAGTAATCTGCTTTCCAATGCATTTAAATTCACTCCTGATGACGGTTATATCGTGATAGAGGTAGACAAGGAGTGTATGGACGGAAGAGAATATGCTCTGATCAGTGTGCGTGATACCGGTTGTGGCATAGATCCGAAAAATTTCGGGCAGATATTTGATCGCTTTTATCAGGCTATGGACAAAGGTGATGCCAAATTGAATAATGGCAGTGGTATCGGTTTGTATCTGGTCAAGGAATATGCCACCTTGCATGATGGTAAGGTGACGGTAGAGAGTGATCCGGGAAAAGGTACCGTATTTACGGTTTATGTGCCGACGGACTTGAAGGGACAGCCAGAAGCTGAAGATGCACCATTGTCTTCTGGTGAGGAGATGCACGAATGGAATGATGAGAACAACGTGCATGAAACGCAACTCAAGAAGAAGATACTCGTGGTAGAGGATAACAAGGATTTCCGTTTGTTCCTAGTCAGTCAGTTAAACAAGGATTTTGAAGTTATGGAAGCTTCGGATGGTGCGGAAGGTGAAGAAAAGGCTATTGCCGAAAATCCTGATATTATCGTTTCTGATCTGATGATGCCTCAAGTGGATGGAATGGAATTGTGCAGAAGGATAAAGCACAATATCAAGACATCACACATCCCTTTTATCCTGCTGACAGCCAGAAGTTCGGATTCTGTTCAGGTAGAAGGTTATGAGGCCGGAATAGATTCCTATATTTCAAAGCCGTTTAATTTTGATATTCTTTTGGTCAGAATAAGGAAACTGATAGAACAACAGGAAAAAAGGAAGGAACTTTTCCATAAGACAATTGTGATCAGTCCGAGCACAATCACGACTACGTCCTTGGATGAGGATCTGGTCAAAAGGGCATTGGTTTCAGTAGAGAAGAATATGGATAATGCTGACTATACCATCGAAGATCTGGGACGTGACCTGGGATTGAGCAGAGCACATCTTAACAGAAAACTTCAGTCAATAGTGGAACTGACTCCATTACAGTTCATTCGTTCAATCCGATTGAAAAGGGCTGCCCAGTTACTTCAGGATTCACAATACAATGTGGCTGAAATTGCTGATATGGTAGGATTTAATACATTGAGATATTTTAACAAGTATTTCAAGGATGAATTCCACATGACTCCTACGCAGTATCGTGAGGAGCACAAGAACAAGGCTTAGTGTTGGTTTTTCAGGGTAGGAGGGGACTGGATTTTAATTCCAGCCTCCTCCTAATGATTTGTAGAGTTTCACTAAGGCCAGTTGCTGATTGAGCATGGCCTTGTTGAGGCCGATCTGTGCATCGAAATAGCCACGTTGTGCATCGAGAACGTCAAGGTAGTTGATGTAACCGTTGATATACTGAAGATCTGCCAGTTTGTTGTTGCTTTTTGCAGCCTGTTCCAGATTCTTGCTCAAATCCAGTACTTCCTTGCTTTTGTTGAAGGTAATTATGGCGTCACTGACTTCCTTGAATGCCGTGATGACTTGTTTTTCGTATTGGTAGACACTTTGTTCACGTGCAGCTTTCTGGGCTTTCAGTTGTGCTCTGTTTTTCCCCATGGCAAACAAGGGGGTGAGCAGACTGGCACTCAGAAAGTGGGCCGGTGATTTTAACAGATTGCTGAATTCATCACTTTCTACTCCGAACTGGGCCGTGAGGCTGATCTTGGGGAACATGTTGGTCAAGGCAATGCCTACTTCGGCATGGGCTGCCTGCAGAGCCTTCTCGGCAGCTCTGATGTCGGGACGACGTTCAAGCAAGGAAGATGACAGTCCGGCCGGTAGTTCCTGAATCAGAAGACCGGGATTGTCGTTGGCCTTCAGGCGTAGTATGTGATGAGGAAAGTCGCCGGTCAGCAAGGCTATTTCGTTTTCTTTTGTTGCAACGGCTTTTTCCAGTTCAGGTACGAGTGTAGCCGTGCGGGCCAATTCTACTTGTGCCTGCTGATATGAAGTTTCTGAAGTCAGACCGCCTTCAAAGCGGATCTTGGCCAGTCGTACGCCTTCCTGGCGGGCATGAAGGGTCTGTTTGACAATAGAGAGTTCCTGATCCAGTGCAACCAGTTCAAAATAAGATTGGGCAACCTGTGCTACCAGACTGACCTGAAGAGCCCGTTGTTCTTCAATGCTTTGCATTAGCAGGGCTTTACTCCTTTCTGCTCCCCATCTGAGATTTCCCCATATATCCAGTTCCCAAGAAGCCAGTATTTTGGCAGATAATTCCGGATCGGAACTGTAGTGGTTTCCACCATAGTTTTCGGCATCTTTTTCACCGTAGAGACGACCGTTGATTTGTGGAGCCAGTTTACTGATGTCAACCCTTTTGAGTGCGGCCAGTTCCTTGATTCTGGCACCGGCTGTGAGCATATCCTTATTATACTCCAAAGTATGTCTGATCAGGTTCTGAAGTAAGGTGTCTCCATAAATATCCCACCATTGCAGGTCTGCCATGGAAAAGGTATCGACAGCAGTCTGGTCCGGAAGATCCGGTAATTTAAGATCTGGCCTCGTGTATGGTTGTCCCACCTTACAGGAAACCGTTATAAAAAGGGTTATCCCTAAAATGAAAGAGGCTATATGTGTGCTTTTGATTATCATGACTTCTTTGATTTGGAAATGAATTTATATTTTATCTTATTGATATAGACAAAGAAAAATGGAACCAGCAAAATTCCGGCAGTTACAGCAACAATCATTCCGAAAAAGACACCTGTACCGATGGCACGTCGGCTGGCTGATCCGGGACCGTCAGCCAGAACCATGGGAAGCATACCCAAAATGAATGCCAGAGATGTCATCAGAATAGGACGGAAACGCAGACGGGCCGCCTGAATGGTCGCATCAATGAGCTGGGCACCGGATTCGATCTGTTCTTTGGCGAATTCTACAATCAGAATGGCATTTTTGGCAGCCAGACCCATCAGCATGACGAGACCGATCTGGAAGTAAACATCATTTTCCAGTCCACAAATCCATACACCCAGATAAGCACCAAGCGCTGCAACAGGAAGCGACAACAGTACGGCTGCAGGAATAAGCCAGCTTTCATATAAGGCAGCAAGGAACAGGAAAACAAACAAAAATACAAGAGCCAGAACAAGGCCTGTTTGTCCGCCTGCCTGCTTTTCCTGATAAGAAAGTCCGCTCCATTCTATTCCGATGTTTTGCGGAAGATGTTCTCTGGCTATTTGTTCGAGTTTCTGCATGGCCTGTCCTGTACTGTAACCGTCAGCAGCTTCGCCACGGATTACGGAAGCTGTGAACATATTGAAACGTTTGATGCTTCCGGGGCCTGTCGTATAAGTAGCTTCTCCGAGTGAAGTTAATGGGATCATGGCATTGTGATTACCTCTTACAAAAAACAGATTGATATCCTCTTTGTCTTTCCTGTATGGAGCTTCTGCCTGAATGTAAACACGGTAGATGCGGTTGAACATGTTGAAGTCGTTCACATAAACCGAACCGGTATAGGCCTTCATGGTGGAGAATACATCTGCCAAAGGAACACCGGCAAACTTAACCTTGTCGCGGTCTACATTGAAATAAAGTTGTGGTATCTCAGCCTGAAGAGAGGAAGAAAGTCCTGTAAGTTCTTTACTTCTGGAAGCATAATACATTAATGTATCTACTGCTTGAACGAGATTGTCAAAAGTGGCATCTCCACGGGCTTCGAGCTGCATTTCAAAACCTCCGGAACTACCCAGGCCGGGGATGACTGGAGGTGTGGAGAGATAGACTTTGCATTCGGGATATTGTGACAAAGTCTGGCGTACGTTATTCATCAGCTGGTCAATGGATTCATCTTTACGTTCTTTCCATGGCTTCAGGATAACAGTCAGTTCTGCACGCCCCTGATTGGTACCGACACGTGGGCTGCTTCCAGTGACATTCTGTACGTAGTCAACAGCAGGCAGTGACATCAGATATTGTACGGCACGGTCTGTTACTTTCCGGGTTCGTTCGAGTGTGGCTCCTTCCGGTAATTCCAGCTCGACCTTGAAATAACCCTGATCTTCGGTTGGCAGAAAACTGGTAGGAATAAGCTGATGGAGACCGATTATGGCTATGAGACCGCATCCGAAGGTGGTCATGACACGGCGTGGCCCTTTTAAAAGGGACGTGATGAGGCTGACGTATTTGGAGTTGCCGGTACGTAGCCATTTATTGATGTATCTGAAAACAATGGGCTTCTTTTTTCTTTTGTCAGATGATTTAAGAATCAGAGCACACATGGCCGGGCTTAATGTCAGGGCTACAACCGTGGAGATCAGAACAGAAACTGCGATAGTCACGGTAAACTGACGGTAGAGCATACCGGTGATTCCTGAAAGGAAACTGACCGGGACGAATACAGCGACCAATACCAAAGAGGTGGCTATGATGGCACCGCACAGTCCGTCCATGGCCTTTTTGGTAGCTTCATAAGCATTCAGCTTTTCTTCATCCATGATACGTTCTACGTTCTCAACCACTACGATGGCGTCATCCACAACGATACCAATGGCCAGAATAAGTCCAAGAAGGGTCAGCATGTTGAGAGAAAAACCGAAAACAAGCATCAGTCCGAACGTTCCTATGAGGGAGATGGGAACTGCTACAATAGGAATCAGGGTGGCTCTCCAGTTCTGTAATGACAGGAACACCACGATGATAACCAGAATCAGAGCTTCAAACAATGTTTTGTATACCTCATGAATGGATTCCGAGATATAAGTGGTCATATCAAAAGGAATTTCATAAGTCATGCCCTCAGGGAAGTTAAGGCTGAGTTTTTTCATTTCGTCCTTGATACGCTGGGCTACTTCCATGGCATTGGCACCCGGCAACATGTAGATTCCCAATACAGCTGCATTACCTCCATTGATTCCACTTTCTGTATTATAAGAAGAGGCTTCGAGTGAAATGCGGGCTACATCACGGAGACGGATGATGGATCCGTCTGGATTGGCTCTGATGACGATGTCTTCAAATTCACTGACTGTTGACAGACGGCCATGCGTAGTGATAGGAATAGTGACATCCACTCCATTCATGGGTTGTTGTCCAAGTACACCCGCAGCGGCTTCGCTGTTCTGGTCCTTGAGGGCATTCTGAAGATCCTTGACTGTAAGTCCGAAATGAGCCAGCTTGTCCGGTTGTACCCAGATTTGCATGGCATAGTAACGTCCACCCACATTGGATATACGTCCAACACCCGGAATTCGTCTTAACAGGTCGATTACATTCAGTGTAGCGAAGTTGCTGAGATATATTTCATCAAATTTAGGGTCGGATGAGGTCAGACAGATGGTCATGAGTTGGCTGGGAGCCTGCTTTTCTACCGAAATACCGTTTTGGATTACTTCTGCAGGAAGACGTGACTCGGCCAGTTTCAGTCTGTTCTGAATTTCCACTGCAGCCAGATCTGCGTCTGTCGATACATCAAAAGTGACCGTAGCAGAGAAACCGCCAGAGTTGGAACTGTTGGATTCCATGTATAGCATTCCCGGTGTACCGTTTAACTCCTGTTCTATGGGCGTAGCTACTGCCTGTGATACCGTAGAAGCACTGGCACCAGGATAGGAAGCACTGATCTTAACAATAGGCGGTGTGATTTGTGGATATTGGTCAATGGGAAGTAATGTCAGACCGATCAGTCCGATAATGACAATAAGTATGGAGATGACGGCCGAAAATATCGGATGGTCAATAAAGAAGTTAACTTTCATATGCTGGATAGGAGTCTTATTGATTAGAAGTACTGTTGCTTATTTTAACTTTCATTCCAGGTTGCAGTTTGTGATAACCTTCCGTAACAATCATTTCACCGGATACCAGACCACGTTCTACGACAACCATGTTTTCTTGTTGAGGTCCCAGTTCAATAAATCGTTTCTCTACTGTATTGTTTTTTCTGACAATATAAATATAAGCGCCTCCTTTTTCCAATATGACAGCCTTCATGGGGACTGTTACTGCATTTTCGCGGACATCCAGTAACAGTCTTACTTTGGTAAACTGTCCGGGAAGCAGGACGTGTTGCGGGTTAGGCATTTCAGCACGTACAGAAAAGGTTCCGGTTTGTGAATCAACCTGCGGATCGGCAAAATCAACCAGACCTTTATAAGGATATTGTGAATTGTCTGCTAAAGTAATGGTGATATATGGTTGCCAGGATCTGTTGGCAACTTGTTGTCCCAGATTGACGTTGCGTTCTTTACTTTTCAGATAATCGAGTGCGGTCATGCTGAAGTCAACGAGTACGGTGTCACTTTTGACGACAGTAGCTAACTGGGATTTTCCGCCTGTACCTACCAAGGTTCCAAGGTCGACAAATCTTTCTCCGATGTTGCCGGATATAGGTGCTCTTACAACAGTGTATTCCAATTCAAGCTGGGCTTGGCTTAAATCGGCTTTACTCATGGCCATGGAGGCTTTGGCGCTTTCGTAAGCGGCTACTGCATTATCCAAATCAAGTTGGCTGGCAGCATTCTGTTCATAAAGTGGCCGTATGCGTTCCAGATCGTGCTGGGCTTTTCTGGCTTGTGCTTCGTCTTTTTTAAGTTGTGCTGAAGCTTTGTCTACTTTTGCTTTGTATTGACGGGGATCGATGACAAAAAGAATCTGTCCTTTCTTGACATAAGTACCTTCTGCAAACAGCATTTGTTCAAGGTAACCTTCTACGCGTGCATGGACCTCAACGAATTGCTGTGCCCGGATATGGCCGACATATTCACCGTATATTTCGACATTACTCTGACTGACAGGAATGGCCGAAACAATACTCAGTTCTTCCTGAGGGGCCTTTTTTCTTGTAAAATACATGTAACCTGAAATAATCAGAGCAATTAAGGCCAGAATGCCTATGGTTTTTTTCTTAATGATGAAATAGGATTTCATGTTATTAACGGGTAGTCTCATGTTTTTTATTATAGAGATTATTCAAATATGATATTTAGTCTAGTAATATATTAGGGAGAACAATAAATGTGCCATATTATTTATCCTTCTCATTATCAGTTTTTTCGTTTCGGTTTAGTTCTAAATAATGTAGATTTTATCCACATTTTGGGATAAAGATAATCCACATTGTCCACATAAAAACACAACAATACATTAAATAAATGTTAAATTAATACTTTTTTTGCGGGAAAACGTGTTTTCGTTCGTATATGTTATAAATTCTGTTCGCATTAATCTAATTATTTAAATATTAAGTTTATCAAATTCGGTTTATGATTATGGTTAGAAAATTGGCTTTATCAGCAGTATGCCTGCTGTTTTCTTCCGGGTATATGTATGCCCAAAGCCGTTTTGCACATCCGGGTCTTCTTCACAGTGCGTCAGACTTCGATCTGGTCCGTGAACGCCTGTCTTCGAACGACCCTGTGGCCGTCCAGTCCCTGGATGACCTTCGCAACGCCCCTCCCGTGCGAGGTAACTGGGGCGGCAACTGGGCAGTGAACGAGACGATCATCCGCGGTGTGTCAGGTGACAACTACATGAACGCCTACCGCAATGCGGCGCGCGCCTACCAGTGCGCCCTTCTGTGGAAGCTAACGGGCGAGGAAGGCTACGGCGACGTGGCGATCGACGTGCTCAACGCCTACCGCATGTACAACAAGGCCCTCGGCGGCAACACCAACATCTCCCTCATCCCCGGCTTTATCGGCTACCAGCTTCTGAACGCGGCGGAGATCATGCGCGACTACCCGAAATGGTCTTCCGAAGACATCGAACTGTTCAAGCAGTACATGATCGACGTGTGGTTCACGGTGGCCCAGGACTTTCTGGAACGCCGCCACGATACGGTGGTGCGCGAGGGCAACTGGTACCACTACCACAGCAACTGGGGCCAGGGCAACGCGCTGTTCTGCATTTCCCTGGGCGTGTTCTGCGACCTTCCGGACATCTACAATTACGGCATGTACTGGCTGAAGGAAGGTCCGGGCAACGAATCCCTTTATGTCGGCCGTACCCATCCCCTGACGAACGGTCTGGGCATGTGCGGTTTCGGCTGGGGACAGCTTCCCTGGTTCCACAAGGACGACCGCGGCCCTCTGGGGTATCTGTGCCAGACCCAGGAGAGCGGCCGTGACCAGGGTCATGCGATGGCAGCTCTCGGTCTGATGTCCTACGGCCTTCAGACCGCTTACAACCAGGGCGACAACGCCTTCTGCAACCTGAACAACATACTGGTGAAGGGTAAGGCCGGTTCCGCGATGGTAGCCGGTGCCGCGGAATATGTGGCGATGTTCAATTCCATGGACAACAACATTCCGGAGGAAGCCGAGATCATCTCTTCCATCCCTTACAAGACGAACTGGTGGATGACGGGCCTGAACTGGACCGGTCAGGGACAGTGGCGTCCGATCTGGCAGCTTTTCATTAACCATTACCAGAACCGCATGGGCATCCCGATGCAGTACTGCACGAAGATGAAGAACAAGATCGGCATCGAGCGGGGCGGCGGTTCCTACGGCAACAACAGCGGCGGTTACGACCATACCGGTTTCGGTGACCTGATGCACAATGACGCCCCCGTCACAGCCGAGAAAGTCCCGACGATCCTGTTCCCGGTCATCACGATCAACGGCAGCACGGTCCGTGAGTATGCCGAGTACAAGGATATAGAACCCGGTACGGTGGTGATGCTTTCCGCCAACCTTCCTGAAGGCGAGTCCGACAGCGGGAAATGGGAATGGGAGGACGGAGCATCCGGCAACAACCGCCAGCTTACCGTGGATCATTCCGGTCTTTACCGCCTGTACTATACGAACTCCCACGGTGTGAGGAGCGTTCAGCTTTTCAGCCTTTCTGTCCGCGGCGAGGGCATCCGTGGTACCCTGAGCCATACGGTGACCTACAACGGCGAGACCAGTACGGCCACGGAAGTGTCGATGGGCGTCGGCCGCAGCCTGACGATGACAACGGCCTACACCAACTGGAACTACATAGAGAGCGAGAAGTGGTATGACGAGGAGGGCCGTGAACTGGGCAGCGGCGGCAGCTATACCTATACCCAGACCGATACGGAGGACCACCGTCTGATCTTCCGTCTGACGAACCAGTCCGGTGTCGTGATCGAGAAGGTCCTTGAGATAAAGTATGATGCCGACGACCTGACCTCGTCCCTTCCTGACCCCCAGTGTGACGACCTGTCCCTTTGGGATACGGACCATGAGGGCTTCAAGAACGTGAGCGGCCAGCTCAGCATGCTCGGCGGCAAATATATCCAGGCCTCCCGTCCCTCTTCCGAAGGCGGCATGACCTGCTGGGGCCTTCCCGCCTTCCGCATATCCCAGCGGGTGTCCGGTCTTCGTCCCGGCAAGTACGAGTTGGGCGCCTCCCTTATAGCGACCCAGCAGGGCAAAACCGGTGAATCCTCACGCAGCCACGTGAAGGACGTGTGGCTTTATGCCAACGGCGCGTCCGTCCCCGTATCCACTCTGGACGGTGTGGCCGGCCGCTTCAAGGTCTCTTTCTGGGTCGGTGATGACGGCGTCCTGGACTTCGGTGTGGAGAACCTTTCCGACCAGAACCGCGGTTATTCGTCCAGCGGCATGAACTTCTTTGCCATGGATGACTATTCCCTGGAATACAAGGGAACGGACGGTCTTTCTTCCGACTACGCCCTTCTCCGGGATTCCGCCCGGTCAGTGGGTCCCGACGACGTGCCTTCCGGCGTGTATGAAGCCCTGGAGTCCGCCCTGGAGAACTCAACTCCCGGACTTTCGGATATGGTAACCCTCCAGCAGGCATTGGGCGATGCCGGCCGGATCATGGCCCGCTACGGCGACTACCATCCCGTCTATGAGCAGATCCGTTCGTATGCCGGTTCCGGCGAGGTCACGGACGCAAGCCTGACTTCCGCCCTTTCCTCCTATGCCTCCAGTACGGACTCCCGTTCCTATTACCGTGTCTTCGACAGCCTTGTGAAGGCCTGGGATACCGTTCTTCCCACCGTACCTGCCGCCGTGGATGTGAGCTGGCGTCTTCGAAACCGTGCCCTCCAGCCCTCACCGTCGGACATGATGTATGATTACGGTACCGGATGGGATACGGATGCCGATGGCGGCAATTTCCGTGTGTTCGCCATCAACGGTTCCGATGCCCAGCGTGGTGATGCCGAAGGAGCGAACATGATCGAACGTTTCTGTACCGGCAATTTCTTCGACAACCAGGATCTGATCTACCAGCGCATGTCCGGACTCCCTTCAGGACGCTATGTGTTCCGTGCCTCCGCCCAGCGCGGTGCAGACCAGGGTTCTATCGTCCTGTTTGCCAACGGTTCCTCATCCTGTGTGCTTTCCAACAAGGTTCTGAAGGGTTGTGAAGTGTCTTCCGATGTGACAGACGGCATCCTGTCCGTCGGTCTGAAGTCCTCATCCGGCAACGGATGCCAGTGGGTATCCCTTGCAGACCCCCGTCTGGAATACCACAGCCCCGTGCAGCTTCTTGGCGAGGCGATCGCCGAGGCTTCCTCTCTGGATTACGGTACGGATACCGGTGGCGCCCTGTCCTCTGCCCTGTCCTCAGCCCGTTCGGCTCTGTCTTCCGGTGACGCCTCACAGCGCATGTCGGCCTATTCCTCTCTGGTTTCAGCGATATCCTCCTACCGGCTGGCCAACGCCTCCTCCTCTCATCCCTATGACATGACCTCTTCGGTGAAGAATCCCGATTTCAACCTCCGCAACACGTCCTCCTGGGTACTGACCGGCAGCGGAGGCAACTATCCGGCCTACAACCAGGGCGTGATGGAATTCTGGCATGTGGCATTTGACCTGAGCCAGAGCCTGACAGACCTTCCCGCGGGCAATTACCGCATTTCAGTCCAGGGGCGCAGCGACCGTGGCGAGTCCAACCGTTCCTTCAGCCTGTACGCCCAGTCCGGCGCTACCGTAGAGAGCGCATATATCACCGGCCAGACCCGTGCCGACGGAACGGATGCCGGCCTTCACCTTGGCCAGAACGCTGACGACCTGAATGCCGACAGCGAGGAATCCCGCCAGTTTGTCACCCTTACCGTGGCCGGCGGCATTCTGAAGATCGGCGTGAAATGCACGGACGCTTCGACCTGGTGCGTGCTGGACAATTTCAGGCTGGAGTATCTGGGTGCAGATGCCGGTGACCTGATGAAGAAATGGAACGAGCAGTGTGCGGTGGCCGATGCGATGGACAAGAGCCTTCTTCCGTCCGGAATCCGTGATGCTTTGTTATCCGCCCGTGGTGTGGATGTGAGCGGAATGGGCGTGGATGAACTGAGCTCCTCCCTTTCAGTCCTGATGTCAGCCATATCGGAAGCCCAGTCCAGCGTATCCCTTTATGCCGGCTTTATGGATCTGGTCTCCGTGACGGAGGCGATGGCGGATAATTCCGTCCCCAATCTGGCAGCGACGCTGAATGTGTTCCGCCGTGCCATCGAGACGGCCGTATCTAATGTGGACAAGCTGACGGAGGCCGTGGGCATCACGAAGGAGTATGAGACGCTGGAGAAGGCCCG
>ENA-OVGQ01001030-OVGQ01001030.1-human-gut-metagenome-genome-assembly--contig:-NODE-1030-length-32808-cov-29.533325_pt1 | contig 32808 bp, 28 predicted proteins | sample MGYA00237774_ERZ505427 | MGnify/ENA primary metagenome ERZ505427 (study PRJEB26158, sample SAMN06016404) | human gut metagenome | biome: human gut; feature: ankylosing spondylitis patient; material... | reverse complement strand
GAGATCCGCGGCCACCGCCGCACCTACATCGGTGCCATGCCCGGCAAGATCATCAGTGCCATGATCACCGCCAAGAGCTCGAACCCTCTGATGCTGCTGGACGAGATCGACAAGCTGGCCGGTGACTTCCGGGGCGACCCGGCGGCAGCTCTGCTGGAGGCACTGGATCCCGAGCAGAACAGCACCTTCAACGACCACTTCCTGGACATCCCGTTCGACCTGAGCCATGTGCTCTTCATCACCACGGCCAACGATCTGGGCAGCATTCCCGGCCCCCTGCGCGACCGCATGGACGTCATCGAGCTGCCCAGCTACACCCGCGTGGAAAAATACAACATTGCCCGCAAGCATCTGCTGCCCAAGCAGCTCAAGGCCTGCGGTTTGACCGGCAAGGTCACCCTGAGCCAGAGCGCCCTGTACGGCATCATTGATGGCTACACCCGCGAAGCCGGCGTGCGCAATCTGGAGCGCACCATTACCAGTGTGCTGCGCAAGTGCGCCCGGAAGATCGCATCCGGCGAGGCGGAGACGGTGTCGGTCACCGGCTCCATGCTGGAAGATCTGCTGGGCCCCCGCTTCGTCAAGCCCGACTTTCTCAACCGCACCAATGCCGTGGGCATCGCCAACGGTCTGGCCTGGACCAGTGTGGGCGGCGAGACCCTGCCCATTGAGGTGCAGGTCATCGACAACGGCAGCGGCAAGATCACGGTGACCGGTTCGCTGGGCGATGTGATGAAGGAGAGCGCTCAGCTGGCTGTCACCTGGGTGCGGGTCCATGCGCTGGAATACGGCATCGACCCGGAGCGGCTCAAGAAGTGCGACCTGCACATCCACGCCCCGGAGGGTGCTGTGCCCAAGGACGGTCCCTCGGCCGGTGTCACCCTGACCACGGCGTTGGTGTCCTGCCTGTCCGGCCTGCCGGTGCGCGGGGATGTGGCCATGACCGGCGAGATCACCCTCCACGGCAACGTACTGCCCATCGGCGGCCTGCGCGAAAAGAGCATGGCAGCCTACCGCGAGGGCATGAAGACGGTGCTCATCCCCAAGGACAACGAGCCGGATCTGTACGAGGTGGACGATGAGGTCAAGAAGAATCTGACCTTCCTGCCCATGCAGAACCTGACCCAGGTGCTGAACGCCGCGCTGCTCAAGCCGACGAGCGCCAAAAAGGCCAAGGCTCCGGCCAGCCGCACCCGCAAAAAGGCCAAGACGGCCGAGAGCATCGTGCCGCCTGCTGCCGAAAAGCCCCAGACCGGGGCTGTCTGCTGACAAAACAGAAAGGAATCCCCCATGATCTTCAACAAAGCTGATTTTATTGCCAGCTATGGCATTTCCAGCCAGCTGCCCGAGAGTGACCGCCCGGAGTTGAGTTTTTCGGGGCGGTCCAACGTGGGCAAATCCAGCCTGATCAACAAGCTGTGCAGCCGCAAAAACCTGGCCCGCGTGTCCAGCACGCCGGGCAAAACGGCCACCATCAACTTTTATTCCGTGGACGACTGCTATTTTGTGGACCTGCCGGGCTACGGCTACGCCAAGGTCAGCAACGCCGACCGGGAACGCTGGGATGACCTGATCAACAGCTACTTTGAGGCCCCCCGGCACCACACCCTGCTGGTGCAGCTGCTGGACTGCCGCCACGCCCCCAGTGCCGACGACCTGCAGATGCTGCGGTATCTGCATTACCACCGCATCCCCTATGTGGTGGCCCTGACCAAGGCGGACAAGCTCAAAAAGAGCCAGCTAGCCTCCACGCTGGAACAGTTCGAGGATATCTGCCGCCCCTATGGCTGCCAGAAGGTGGTGCTGACCAGCGGCGAGAACGGCTACGGCATCCCGGAGCTGCAGGCGGTGCTGAACGCCGCTGTGGCTGCTGAGGACCAGGAAGCGGAGTAACACCATGGCTTACAACGAATTTGCCTATTTTTACGATGAGTTCAACGGCGAAGCCGACTACGACGCCCTTTACAGCCACATCCACAGCCAGCTGGAGGCCCACGGCATCCGGGACGGCATCGTGGCAGATCTGGGCTGCGGCACCGGGGAACTGACCCTGATGCTGACCCAGGCAGGCTACGATATGATCGGCATCGACCAGTCGGAGGAGATGCTCTGCGTGGTACGGGACAAAGCCGAACAGCTGGGCCTTTCCGGCCGGCTGCTGCTGCTGCGGCAGGACCTGCTGAAGCTGGACCTCTACGGCACCATCCGGGCGGCGGTGTCAACCTTTGATACCTTCAACCACATCCCGGATCTGGACACGGCCATTGCGAATGCCGGGTTCTTTATGGAAAAGGGCGGCGTGTTCCTGTTTGACATGAATACCCCCTACAAGCACCAGAACGTGCTGGGCGAAAACGAATTCACCTTTGAGGAAGAGGACGCCTCCTGTGTGTGGCGCAACCACTACAACGCTGCCGACCGGAAGGTGGAGATCACCGTGGACATCGACTACCACGAGACGGGTGAGCACTTCCACGAGGAATTCTGCGAGTACACCTACGACCTGGACACCATCCGTGCCACGCTGGAAAAGCACGGCTTTGCGCTGGAAAGCGTCTGCGACGGCGAGACCTTCGGCCCCCTGACCGAGGATAGCCAGCGCTATTTCTTCTGCGCAGTCAAGCAGTATACACAATTGGAGGGATAACGTTATGGCAAACCTGATCCGCGGCCTGTCGGAAAACGGCGGCGTCGTGTTCTGCGGTGTGGATTCCACCGAACTTGTGCGCCGTGCCGAGCAGCTGCACACCACCAGTGCCACATGCAGCGCGGCATTGGGCCGCCTGCTCACGGGTGCATCACTCATGGGCTCCATGCTCAAGGATGACGGCGACAAGGTCACTCTGCGGGTGCAGGGCGGCGGCCCGGCCGGTGTGCTCATTGCCTGCACCGACGGCACGGGCAACGTCAAAGGCTGCATCGACAACCCATTGGTGGAGCTGCCCCCGAAGGCCGACGGCCATCTGGACGTGGGCGGTGCAGTGGGCCGCAGCGGTGTGCTCACGGTCATCCGGGACAACCGGCTGCAGAAGGAGCCCACCGTCGGCCAGGTGCCGCTGGTGTCCGGCGAGATCGCCGAGGACCTGACCCGTTACTATGCTACCAGTGAGCAGATCCCCACCGTGTGCGCGCTGGGCGTGCTGGTGGACAAGGACTTGTCCATCCTGTGCGCGGGCGGCTACCTGCTGCAGCTGCTGCCCGGCGCAACGGATGCCGAGATCGACACGCTGGAAAAGAACATCGCGGCTATGCCCTCGGTCACCGAGATGCTGCGCGCCGGCAAGACCCCCAAGGACATGATGGAGCTGGCTATGGCCGGCTTTGCCCCGCAGGTGCTGGATGAGCGCACGGTGGGCTACCAGTGCGACTGTAGCGAGGAGCGCACCAAGGGGATGCTGCTGAGCCTGGGCCGCCGGGAACTGGTGAAGATGCGGGACGAGGACCCCCACTGCGAAGTGGTGTGCCACTTCTGCCACAGCCGGTATCAGTACGACCTGAACGACCTGATCGCTGAATACGACGCACAGGCCGCCCAGCGTGCCGCAGAGGAAGCGGCACAGAACACCAACGCTTGATTGGATAAAGCAACGGCCCCGGCGGGCGAGCGGAACAGCTCAGCTGCCGGGGTCGTTTTGCGTGCAGATGTCGGCTTCCAGCGTGTAGACGGCGGTGTATTCCAGCGTGGTGTCCGTACAGGAGGTGTCCTCCTTCCGGGCAATCAACACGGCATCCGGGAATGCCGTGTACAGCGCCTGCAGGCTGTGCAGCCGCGCCAGTGCCAGCGCCTGGGCTTCGGTGCGGCGCAGAAGCTGCGGCTGCTGCTCGTAGAAGGTGGTTTCCTCCACGGAGCAGGGAAGCGGCAGCCCCAGCAGCTCCGGTTGGAGATGCCGGGTGCGCTCCAGTGCCTGTTCCGGCGGCTGAACACTGGGCAGGGTCCAGTTCTGCCCGGCAGCGCTCAGCCGGTACCGCACGGTGTAGCGCCCGGTCGGCTGTAAAACGGTCTCTTCCAGCGGAACGGACTGAGCATCACTCCACTCCAGTTGTGCCCGCACGGTGCCCGCTGCCGGGGCAAAGATCAGGGTGCCGTCCCGCTCCTGCCGCGCCGTGCCGATCAGCCCCTGTCCAGCCTCCACGGCCTGCCCGGGCACCACCAGCATCGTGCCGCTGGTCAGGTTGGTCTTGGTGACCACACCGGCGCACCGGGCGCGCAGGCCGTGCAGGGTCCCGGCCGCAATGGCGGGCTTTGGCACTGCAGCGGCGGCGCGGACTTCCAGCCGCCCTTTGGCAAAATTGAGACTGGCCCAGGAAAACTCGCCGCTTTCCAGCAGGGCATACTCCCCGGCGGTGCGCTTGGCTTCGGTGGCGGCAGCCCCCGGGGCGAGGTCTGCCTGCCGCAGTACGGCAAAGGCCCGGGCGGCCTGTCTGCGGGTGAGGGTGCTGGTGTCCACGGCCCAGACGAACTGCTGGCTCCACAGCAGCAGCGGAATAAACAGCGCCAGCCCGGCCCACAGCCCGGTGCGGCGCAGCAGCGGACGCAGCCGAAAAAACAGCCCCAGACGCTTTTCTACCCGCAGACGCACATGCCCCTGCCGGGCCAGAGCGGCCAACGGGCGGTAATGCCAGGCGGCACAGCGCGCCCGGAATCCGCCGGGCAGCGGTACAATGCGGGTCAGGTGCAGCCCTGCCTGTGCGGCATGGCCCAGCAGGGCGTCGGTGCTGCCGCTTTGCGCGGTGAATTCTACCGCAGCCCAGAGACGAACGGGTTCCATGACGGCCTCCTGTCCGGCAGATGCCCGGTAGGGCGCTGCCCTGTGGCGGTGTGCTCCGTGGTGTAGTCTGTGCGGACGAAGCAGCCCCGCAGCGTGATGCGCCGGGCGGTGAGCGTTTCAATCTGAAGCTGCTCTCCGTAAATGGTCAGCTGCCCGCGCGGCAGTTGGAGCCGCAGACGGGTCTCGTCGTAGGCGAGGATGGCTTCATAATGCTCGATCTCCATCCGGTCGCCGCTCTGGTACAGGCAGGGGCGGCGGTACAACCCCTGCGGCGGCTGCCGGAACAAAAGGGCCAGCCAGCGCCGCAGCGAAAAAGGCGCGCGGTGCGCAGGACTCATTCGGCTCCCTCCCGTTCCGCTCTGATATTTTGGCCCAAAGTGCCATAAATGCGGGCCGCTGTTCCATATATATGGAGCGGGAGGGGAAAGTTATGTATCAGACGTTCCGGTTTCAGCGGGTTGTGCTGTTGGGGGCGGCAATTGGCACGGCAGGACTGGTGTTTGCAGCGCCACAGTGCTGCGCCCGTGCGCTGCAGCAGGGGCTTGCCCTGTGCGGCGGGCCGCTGCTGGTGTCGCTGTTCCCATTTCTCATCGTTTCCGCTCTGCTCATGCGCTGTGGGGCAGGGCAGGTACTGGGGTTTGTGTTCCGTCCGGTGGCACGGCTCATCGGGGTGCGCAGCCCGGCGGCCGGTGGGGTGCTGCTCATCGGGTTCCTGGGTGGGTTTGCCCCGGCAGCGGCTGCGGTGGCCGAAGCCGTGCGCAGCCGGGAGCTGACCCCGCAGGAGGCGTCGGCCCTTCTCCCGGCCTGCATCTGCTCCGGGCCGTCCTTCGTGATCCTCACGGCAGGGGAGCAGCTGCTGGGCAGCCGGGTGTTGGGCATCCGCCTGTTTGCTGCACAGGTGCTGGCCGGGTATCTCACCGCCGCTCTGCTGAACCGTCTGCACCCGGCACCCGTTGCCCCGGTACGCTCTGCGCAGTCCACCCAGACTGCGCCGCCCCGGTTGGACGAAGTGATCGCACAGGCGGCTGTGCAGTACCTGAAATTGTGCGGCTTCGTGTTGTATTTCCGGATGCTGGCAGCCGGGTGCGGGCAGTTTCTGCCCGCCGCGTGGGCACCCTTCCCGGCCATGCTGCTGGAGGTGTGCTCTGGCTGCGATTATGCGGCCCGCACCGGCCTGTGGGCCAGCAGTCTGTGCTGCGCCGCCCTCAGCGTACAGGGGGCATCGGTGCTGCTGCAGGTGCGCACCCTCTGCCCCGGAGAAGTGTCCTTCCGTCCGCTGCTGGCAGGTCGGTTTCTGCACCTGCCGCTGTCGCTGGCATTGTTCTGTCTGGCATGGCCGGAACAGGCCGTGGAGACCTTTGGCAACCTGTGCGAACGGGTGATCCCCATGCGGCGGGTGCCGCCGGACTGTGCGCTGCTGGCCTTTGCCGTGTGCTGCATGGCGGCCTGTGAGCTGAACAAAGGTCTGCTCCAGCGGGAAAAATGGAGAAATTAACGCACTTTTCCGCGCAGAAGTGCCTTATAAAAACGATGCAAAAAGACCCGGAAAAGCCAGGCTGCAAGCCACTTTTCCGGGTCTTTCATGTTGGAGCTACTGACCTGATTCGAACAGGCGACCTGCTCATTACGAGTGAGCTGCTCTACCAGCTGAGCCACAGTAGCACATTGCACATATTCTGCAACGGACAATATTTTACCATATTTCAGCATGTCTGTCAAGGATGGATTTTCCACCGGTGAACGTCACAGGATAAAACATGGCATGGAATATGCCCCAGTTTCTTGAAATCCATCTAATAAAAAAGATACTCCTTGTGCAGCTATACGGCTGCACAAGGAGTATCTTCAATATAACGATAGAACAACACTGCGTCCAAAACAAGTGTCAGACGTTTTTTATCAGCGCTCAATGGAACAGCTTCTGCCCGATCCAGATGCAGATGCAGGCACCGATGACTGAAATGATAAAGGACGTGATGTTGCCGGTGGCATAAATGCCGAACAGGCCGAACACGAATTCGCCCACAAAGCTGCCCAGGATGCCCATGAGGATGTTGCGTCCGAGCGAAGTTTCGGTACCCATGAAGCGGCCGGCCACATAACCTGCCAGCGCACCCACCAGCACGCCTGCGACCAGAGAAGCAATCACACCCACCAGTGAGAACAGGCCCATCAGACAGCCCACCAGAATGCAGAGCAGGGTGATGATCAGCAGAATCGTCAATGTGATCATAAAAAATTACCTCCTTATTGCGCCGTGTCTGCGCCGGACTGTTCCCGGGCGTAGCGGCAGATATCATTCAGACAGCATTTTTCGCATTCCGGCTTGCGGGCATTGCACACAGCGCGGCCGTGCATCACAAAGCGGTGGCACAGGTCGCTGCCCTCTTCCGGCGGAATGATCTTCCACAGGGCCATTTCCACCTTCTGCGGCTCCTTGATGCCGTCCACAAGGCCGATCTTGTTGCACAGACGGATGCAGTGGGTGTCGGTGACAATGGCCGGTTTGCCGAACACATCCCCCATGATCAGGTTGGCGCTCTTGCGGCCCACGCCGGGCAGCGCCAGCAGCTCCTCAAAGGTAGTAGGTACCTGGCAGTTGTACTTGTCCCGCAGCATGCGCATGCAGGCCGAGATATCCCGCGCCTTGGAGTGCCCCAGTCCGCAGGGCTTGACGATGGCCTCGATGTCCTCCGGCTCGGCAGCGGCCAGTGCGGCCACGCTGGGGTAGCGGGCAAACAGGTCCTCCACTACGATATTCACCCGGGCGTCCGTGCATTGGGCCGCCAGCCGCACGCTGACCAGCAGCTGCCATGCGTGATCGTAGTCCAGTGTGCAGCCGGCATCCGGATATTCCTTTTTGAGCCGGTCGATCACCTCCAGCGCCAGTTCCTTTTTGGCAGTGAGATCTTCCGGTTCTTTTTTACGGGCGGGCATACCGTCGCCTCCTTTCGGCAAAAAAATGTTTTCCTTATCATAGCATGTTTCGACCGATTTGTAAACGCCTGCCCGGAATTATCTGAGAATCATTTTCAGAAAATCTCTTGTCCTCCGCGCAGAAATGCGCTATACTATAAAAAACACTGGGGGATTCCCCGGCATGGGAGGGAAACACAATGAACGAACCACTGGCGCAGCGCCTGCGGCCCAAAACGCTGGCAGATGTGTGCGGGCAGCAGCATCTGCTGGCCCCGGGCAGGGTGTTTCGCCGCACCATCGAGAGCGGACGCATCCCCAACATGATCTTCTACGGCCCGTCCGGTACCGGCAAGACCACAGTGGCCCGCATCATCGCAGAGAACAGCGGCATGACTCTGCACAAGCTCAACGGCACTTCCTGCGGCACCGGCGACATCAAGGCGGTGCTCAAGGACATCGGCACGCTGGCGGGGGCGGGTGGCATCCTGCTGTATCTGGACGAGATCCAGTACCTGAACAAAAAACAGCAGCAGAGCCTGCTGGAGTGCATCGAGGACGGCTCGGTCACCCTCATTGCATCCACCACCGAGAACCCGTATTTCTACATCTATAATGCACTGTTGTCCCGGTGCACGGTGTTCGAGTTCAAATCCCTGTCCGCCGCCGACGTGGAGCAAGGCCTGCACAATGCCCTCAAAAAGCTGTCGGAAGGGGGGAACACCCCGGTGCGCATGGACGAGGACGCCTGTGCCTATCTTGCCGAGAGTGCGGGCGGCGATTTGCGCAAGGCACTGGGCTGCCTGGATTTTGCGGTCACGGCGGCCCCGGTGGAAGAGGGTGCCCGGCACATCACGCTGGATATGATCCGGCAGGTCACCCGCCGCACAGCCATGCGGTACGACCGGGAGGGTGATGATCACTACGACATCGTGTCGGCCTACCAGAAGTCCATGCGCGGCTCTGACCCGGACGCGGCATTGCACTATCTGGCCCGTCTGCTGGAAGCCGGCGACCTGCCCTCGGCCTGCCGCCGTCTGATGGTGTGCGCCTGCGAGGACGTGGGCCTTGCCTACCCGCAGATCATCCCCATCGTCAAGGCGGCGGTGGACGCGGCCAACATGGTGGGTCTGCCGGAAGCACGCCTGCCGCTGGCCGACGCGGTGATCCTGGTGGCCACCAGCCCCAAATCCAACAGCGCCCATGACGCCATCAATGCAGCCATCGCGGATGTGCAGGCCGGGCGCACCGGGCCCATCCCGCGTCAGCTGCAGAACAAGCACTTTGACGGCGAGGATGCTCTGGTAAAAGGGCAGAACTACAAGTACGCTCACGACTACGACCACCATTGGGTCAAACAACAGTATCTGCCGGATGCCCTCAAGGACGTGAAATACTACACCTACGGCGACAACCGTACCGAACAGGCGGCCCGCGCCTACTGGGCAAAGATCAAAGGCGAGGAAAACGTCTGAACCCAAAAACAAGAAAAGGAGAACGATATGCGCTATTCCAAACAGCGTGAGTTGGTCATGCAGACGGTGCAAAACCTCTGCGACCACCCCACCGCCGAAGAGATTTACGACACCGCTGCAAAGGAATGCCCGGGCCTGAGCCTTGGCACCGTGTACCGCAACCTGAACAGTCTGGTGGAGGCAGGCCGCGTGCGCCGGGTGTCCATCCCCGGCCAGGCCGACCGGTTCGACCATACGCTGGCCTGGCACAGCCACCTGTACTGCACGGTGTGCGGCGGCGTGACCGACGCCGAGGTGGACGAAAAGCAGGTGACGAAGCTGGTACGCGGCCAGAAAGGCCGGGTGCAGGACTGCGCCGTGGTGTTCATCGGCGTGTGCGAAAGCTGCTGTGCAGCACAAAAAGCGGCCTCCGAGGCGTAAACTTTGCCCGGACCCCCTTGCCCACAGCGGCCAAAGAGTGTATACTAAGGAGAGCTATTCATAAAAGCGGAAAAAGAGTGTTCACCGTGCGGGGTTTTCCCGGCGGAGAAGGATGGTTTGATTGGAATACATTAGTTTTGAGCATAATAACATCGCCGCCGATCTGGTAAAGCAGGCCTACGACACCCCGCCGCTGGCCTTTGTGCACAGCTACGGCTGCCAGCAGAACGTCAACGACGGCGAGCGCATCAAGGGTGTGCTGGTGGATATCGGCTACGGTCTGTGCGACAAGCCGGAGGACGCCGACCTGATCCTCTTCAACACCTGCGCTGTGCGTGAGCACGCCGAGCAGCGGGTGTTCGGCAATGTGGGTGCCCTCAAGGGACTCAAGGAGAAAAAGCCCGGCCTGATCATCGGCCTGTGCGGATGCATGGCCAACCAGAAGCACGTGGTGGAAAAGCTGCGCCAGAGCTACCCCTATGTGGACCTCGTGTTCGGCGTGGACGGCATCGACACCCTGCCGCAGCTGATCGCCCAGAAGCTGCAGAAGCATAAGCGTGTGCTGCTGGACCCCGCCCAGCGCCCGGTGATCGTGGAGAACATCCCCATCCGGCGCGAGAGCGAGTTCCGCGCCTGGCTGCCCATCATGTACGGCTGCGATAATTTCTGCACCTACTGCATCGTGCCCTATGTCCGCGGCCGCGAAAAGAGCCGCAAGCCCGGCGACATCCTGGCCGAGTTCCGGGGTCTTGTGGAGGCCGGCTACAAGGAGATCACCCTGCTGGGCCAGAACGTGAACAGCTATGGCAAGGGCCTGGAAGAGCAGATCGACTTCTCCGACCTGCTCAACCTGCTGTGCACCGTGCCCGGCGACTACCACATCCGGTTCATGACCAGCCACCCCAAGGACGCCAGCCACAAGCTGATCGACACCATTGCTGCCCAGCCGAAGATCTGCAAGCACCTGCATCTGCCGGTGCAGTGCGGCTCCGACCGGCTGCTGCAGCAGATGAACCGCCATTACACCATCGAGCAGTATCTGGAGCTCATCGAGTACGCCCGCAAGACCGTGCCCGGCATCACTTTCTCCAGTGACATCATCGTCGGCTTCCCCGGTGAGACGGAAGAGGACTTTGTCAAGACGCTGGAATTGGTGCAGAAGGTGGGCTATATGCAGCTGTTCACCTTCATCTACTCCAAGCGCACCGGCACCAAGGCTGCCGAACTGCCGGACCCCACCCCCCGCAAGGAAAAGACCGACCGCATGAGCCGCCTGCTCAAGGTGCAGGACGAGATCGCCATGGCGCTGGTCAAAGGCCAGGTGGGCCAGACCGTGCAGGTGCTGGTGGAAGGCTACGGCCGCAGCGAGGGCACCCTCTCCGGAAGGCTCGACAACAACCTGACGGTGGAGTTCACCGCCGACCCGGCACTGCTGGGCCAGTATGCGATGGTCCGGCTGACCGGTGCCCGTGCTACCGTGCTGCTGGGTGAGCTGGCAGACTGAGAGAAAACGCGATTCCGGGGCCGTGTGCCCCTGAAACAATAAAAAGCGACAAGGAGAACAACTACCATGGATTGCATTGATCTGTTCAAGCGCGCTGCAGTGGCCCTGCAGACCGACCCCCGTTACCTGGCACTGGACCAGGCCCGCAAGGCAAACGACAACGACGAGAACCTGCAGAACCTGATCGGCGAGTTCAACCTGGCCCGCATGGACCTGAACAACGAGATCGGCAAGAGCGAGCGCGACGACGCCCGCATCACCGAGCTGAACGAGAAGGTCAACAACCTCTACGGCCAGATCATGGGCGACGAGGGCATGACCGCCTACAACGAGGCCAAGCGCGAGTGCGAAAATCTGGTCAACTACATTGATGCCATCATCAACACTGCCATGAACGGCGGCGACCCGATGACCGTGCAGGAGCCCTCCGCTTCCTGCACCGGAAGCTGCTCCACCTGCGGCGGCTGCCACTAACACGATCCGGAACAAAACGCGGCTGTGCAATGCAGACCGCGTTTTGTTTGCAAAAAGCGGTTACCGGCCGCAAACCATGCACAGAACCATCGAACGGGGAGAGAGGGAAAACCATGGCAGAGCTGTCGCCCATGATGCAGCAATATCTGGAAATCAAAAAACAACACAAGGACGAGATCCTGTTCTACCGCATCGGCGATTTTTACGAGATGTTCTTTGAGGATGCCCTCACAGCGTCCAAAGAGCTGGATCTGACCCTGACCGGCAAGCAGTGCGGTCTGGAAGAGCGGGCCCCCATGTGCGGCGTGCCCTTCCACAGCTACGAGGGCTATGTGGCGCGTCTGATCGCCAAGGGCTACAAGGTGGCCATCTGTGAGCAGGTGGAGGACCCCGCCAAGGCCAAAGGGCTGGTCAAGCGCGACATCATCCGCGTGGTCACCCCCGGCACGGTCATCGAGAGCAGCATGCTGCAGGATGACCGCAACAATTACATTGCCAGCATCTATCTCAAGGGCAAAAAAGCGGGTATCTGCTTTGCGGACGTCTCCACCGGCACGGCCCACATCACCGAGCTGGCGGCGGACAAGATCGCCCCGGCGGTGATCACCGAGCTGTGCCGCTTCCACCCCAGCGAAGTGCTGATGAACCCCGGCCTGCTGGACTGCCGCGAAGTGACGGCCTACATCAAAAAGAATATGACCTGCTCGGTGGAGCTGGTGGAGGATGAGCGCTATGCGCCGGGTCTGGTGGCGGCTTCGCTGGAAAGCCAGTTCGGTCGTGACTGGCCCCAGACCACCGGCATGGCCGAAAACGGTCTGGTACGGTTTGCCATGGCGGCACTGCTGGAGTATCTGCACGACACCCAAATCAAGGGCGTGGAGCGCCTGAAAACCGTAGTGACCTACAACGAGGCGCAGTTCATGCGTCTGTCGCCGGTCACCCGGGCCAATCTGGAACTCACCGAGACGCTGCGCGGCCGCGAAAAGCGGGGCACGCTGCTCTGGGTGCTGGACAAGACCAGCACGGCCATGGGCAAGCGCATGCTGCGCAGCTGGATCGAACAGCCGCTGTTGTCCAGCAAGCTCATCAACCAGCGCCTCAACGCGGTGGAGAGCCTTGTGCGGCAGACCGTCGTGCGCGGCGACCTGACCGACGAGCTGCACTACATTGCCGACATGGAGCGCCTGATGACCCGCACGGTCTATGGCTCGGCCACCCCCAAGGAGATCTATACGCTGGCCCAGACCTGTGAGCATCTGCCGGTCCTCCGGCAGCAGGCAACGGCCTGCGGCTGCCCGGAGCTGGCAGAGCTGGCGGAGGAGATCGACCCGCTGGAGGACATCAAGGCCCGCATCTATGCGGCTGTGGACCCGGATGCACCGTCCACCCTGAAGGACGGCGGCGTCATCGCCAAGGGCTACCACACCGAGGTGGACGAGCTGCGCTCCATCCGCGACAACACCAAGGGGGTCCTGGCCCAGCTGGAAGCCCGCCTGCGGCAGGAGACCGGCATCCCCAAGCTGAAGATCGGCTACAACCATGTGTTCGGCTACTACATCGAGGTCAGCAACTCCTACAAGAGCATGGTGCCGGAGACCTACATCCGCAAGCAGACCCTGACCAGCGGCGAGCGCTACATTACGCAGGAGCTCAAGGAGCTGGAAAGCAAGATCCTGGGGGCCCACGAGCGGCTGATCACGCTGGAGCGCCGCCTGTTCGACGAGCTGCTGGAGAGCATCAGCGCCCAGCTGGACCGCATCCAGCGCACGGCCAACGCCGTGGCAAAGCTGGATGTGCTGACGGCCCTGGCGCAGGTGGCGGCGGAGAACAACTACTGCCGCCCCGTGGTGGATGACAGCGACGAGCTGACCATCACCGAGGGCCGCCACCCCGTGGTGGAACAGGTGCTCAAGGGCAGCCTGTTCGTGCCCAATGATACCACCCTCAACTGCGGCGAGGACCGCTGCCTGATCATCACCGGCCCCAACATGGCGGGCAAATCGACCTACATGCGTCAGAATGCGCTCATCGCGCTGATGGCGCAGATCGGCTCCTTTGTGCCGGCCGCCAGCTGCCATGTGGGCGTGGTGGATGCCATCTTTACCCGCATCGGTGCATCGGACGACCTTTCTGCCGGGCAGTCTACCTTTATGGTGGAGATGACCGAGGTGGCCGAGATCCTGAAAAACGCCACCTCCAAGAGCCTTGTGGTGCTGGACGAGATCGGCCGCGGGACCTCCACCTTTGACGGCATGAGCATTGCCCGCGCCGTGGTGGAGCACATTGCAGACCCCGCCAAGGGCCTTGGCTGCAAGACTCTGTTTGCCACCCACTACCATGAGCTGACCGAGCTGGAAGGCACCGTGGAGGGTGTAAAGAACTACAACATCGCGGTCAAGAAGCGCGGTGAGGACATCACCTTCCTGCGGCGCATCGTGCGCGGCCCGGCCGATGACAGCTACGGCATCGAGGTGGCCAAGCTGGCCGGTCTGCCCGGCAGCGTGACCCGCCGCGCCCACGAGGTGCTGCGGGCACTGGAAGCCACGGCCCCGAAAAACAAGGTGGAACAGATGGACTTTGATGCCCTGCAGGAGTACAACTCTCCGGCGGTGCCCAGCGAGATGATGGAAAAGCTGGAAGCCGTGGACGTGGAGACCCTGACCCCCATCGAAGCCCTGAATTTCCTCTATGAACTCAAAAAGACCCTGAAGGGCAGCCTGAATGGCTGACCCGTTCTCCATAAAAACGCACAAGGGAGGGAACGACCATGGCCGTGATCCATGTTCTGGACAAGCACACCGCCGAGCTGATCGCAGCCGGTGAGGTAGTTGAACGTCCGGCGTCCGTTGTCAAGGAGCTGCTGGAAAACTCCATCGACGCAGGTGCCAGCCAGATCACCGTGAGCATTGAGTCCGGCGGCGTGAAGCTGATCGAGATCAGCGACAACGGAACCGGCATTGAAGCCGAATACATCTCCACTGCTTTCATCCGACACGCCACCAGCAAGATCCAGACGCCGGATGACCTTGTCAGCATCCACACACTGGGCTTCCGCGGCGAGGCACTGGCCTCCATTGCCAGCGTGGCCCGGGTGGAGCTGACCACCCGCACCGAGCAGGACGAATTTGCCACGGTGTACTGCATCGAGGGCGGGGAAGAGCTCTCCCGTGAGCCGGGCGCCCGTGCCGTGGGCACCACCATCCGGGTGCAGGATCTGTTCTACAACACCCCCGCCCGCATGAAGTTCCTCAAAAAGGACTCCAGCGAGGGCACCTTCGTGGCCGACACGGTCACCCATGTGGCCCTCAGCCACCCGGAGGTGAGCATCAAATTCATCCGGGAAGGCAAACTGCAGTACGTCACCCCCGGTGACGGTCAGCTGCGGGGCGCGGCCTACTCTGTGTTGGGCCGGGAGTTCAGCCGGGACCTTGTGGAGGTGGACAACCAGGAGGGCGTCTACCACATCAGGGGGCTCATCACCCCGCCCAAGAGCTGCCGCGCCAGCCGCAGCATGCAGCATTTTTACATCAATGGACGCTATGTCCGCAACCGCACCATCATGGCCGGCATGGAGATGGCGTTCAAGGGCACCATGATGCAGGGCAAGTTCCCTGGCGGCATCCTGCTGCTGGATATGCCGGCAGACCTGGTGGATGTGAATGTGCACCCGGCCAAGATCGAGGTGCGCTTTGCCCGGGAAAACGACATCTTTGATGTGGTTTACCATGCCGTCAAGCTGGCACTGGCCCAGCCCGGCACCGGCGAGCGGCATTTCACCTTTGAAAAAACAAAAACCAACGAAAAATCCAAGATCGAAATATTTGACGGAGAATCACCGGAAAACACCGTAAAGAAAAACAACTTTACAGGGCTTTCTGCCATCATTCCGGGGCAGGCGGACCCGGGCACCCTCCCGCCGCAGCCCGCTCCGGCCCCGGCGGCTCCCGCGAAGCCCGCAACGAAGGCATCTGCACCTGCTGCGCCGGAAAAACCGACGGCTGCGGCACAGCCCCGCTGGAAACAGAGCAGCGTGGATGCCGACATCCTGGACCCCTTTGTTACCCTGCACAGCCCGGCCGCCCCGCAGGAAAAGCCTGCTGAACCCTTCCGTGCGGCGGCCAGCGAAACACAGTTGGACGTGGAACCGGATTTCGGTGAGACAAAAGTGCAGGCAGGCTGGAACCACATGGCGGCCTGGGACCCGCAGCCTGCCGTTCCGGTGAAAGAGCCGGAAAAGCCCGCGGCGCCGGTACAGCCTGCACGGGAGGAACCGGAAGCAGCTGCCGAAGAGCCGGTGGAGCCGGAGCAGATGAACTTTGCCCCCGCCGACGGCCCGGAGCCGCTGCGCTATGTGGGCGAGGTGTTCCGTACCTATATCCTGGCCGAGCGCGGCGACGAACTGTGCCTCATCGACAAGCACGCTGCCCATGAGCGCCAGCTGTACGAAAAGCTGGCAGCCAACTACGGCAATGTGCCCAGTCAGATGCTGCTGGAGCCGACGGCCATTGACCTGTCTGCTGAGGAAAAACAGGCCCTGCTGGATCATGTGCCCCTGCTGGAAAACGCAGGGCTGGAGATCGCGGACTTTGGCGGAAACACGGTGGTGCTGCGGGCGGTCCCGGCCGATGTGGAACCGCAGAACGCCGAAAGCCTGCTCATTGAGATCGCCAACAAGCTGCTCAAGGGCGGCCACGACGCACTGAACGAGCACACCGAGTGGGTGCTGCATTCCATCTCCTGCCGTGCGGCCATCAAGGCGGGGGACAAGTCCTCCCCGCAGGAGCTGCTGGCGCTGGCCGAAAAGATCCTTTCCGGCGAAGTGCCGCCCTTCTGCCCACACGGCCGCCCCTGCGTGCTCAAGTTGACCCGAAAGGAGCTGGAAAAGCAGTTTGGACGCATCGTATAAACACCCGGTCGTGGCAGTGGTGGGCCCCACGGCCACCGGCAAAACGGCCTTGGGCGTAGCGCTGGCCGAACAGTTCGGGGGCGAAGTAATCAGCGCGGACTCCATGCAGATCTACAAGGGTCTGGATGTGGGCACCGCCAAGGTCACGCCCGAGGAGACCCACGGCATCCCGCACCACGGGGTGGACATCCTGGAACCGGACGCACCGTTCAGCGTGGCAGATTTCACTGCCATGGCGGGCCGCCTGGAGCAGGAGATCGCGGGCCGGGGGCATCTGCCCATTCTGGTGGGCGGCACCGGTTTATATGTACAGAGCTTTCTGTACGGTGTGCGCTTTACCGAAGAAAAAGCACCGGCCGGTCTGCGGGAGCAGCTGGCAGAAGAGCTGGCCCAGAAGGGCGGTGCCGCTCTCTATGCCGAGCTGCAGCAGGTGGACCCGGAAGCGGCGGCTGTCATCCACCCCAACAATCAGGTGCGGGTGCTGCGGGCGCTGGAACATTACCGCGCCACCGGCAAAAAGCTCAGCGAGCAGAAGGCGGCATCCCTGCCGCCGGAACGCCCCTACCGCAGCCTGATCTTAGGGCTGGATTTCCCGGACCGGGCGGCGTTGTATCGCCGCATCGACCTGCGGGTGGACAAAATGCTGGATGCCGGTCTGCTGGCGGAGGCAGAGCTGGTCTGGAACAACCGCAGCCGTTTCCGCACCGCGGCGCAGGCCATCGGCTACAAGGAGTTCTTCCCGTATTTTGAGCAGACGGCCTCGCTGGAAGCCTGCGCGGACAAGCTCAAGCAGGCCTCCCGCAACTACGCCAAGCGGCAGCTGACCTGGTTCCGCCACATGGACGGCGTGGTCTGGCTGGATGCCGGGGCACCGGAGGTGCAGCAGTGTGCCTGCCGTACCGTACAGGGATTTTTGTCGAAAGGATGATGGATAATGGCCGATAGGGCAGAAAAAAGCCGGAGGGACCGCAGGGAGCCGCATCCGCTGGCGGTGCTGGCCGGGGTGTTGGCGGCATTTTTGCTGCTGGCTGCATGCTATGTGGGATATCAGGCCCTGCACATCCTCTTCCCGCAGAATGTATATGAGACCGCACTGCCGGCCACCGTGTCGGACAACGTGGAGGCCGACGGTGTGCTGCTGTTTGATGAGGTATATGTTTCCGGCAGCGGCACGCTGGGATATCTCGCGGCCGACGGCGAGCGCGTCTCGGCCGGGACGGCTGTGGCGGAGATCTACAGCGATGCTTCCCAGGCGGTGCTGCGCCAGCAGCTCACCCAGCTGACCGAGCAGATCGACCTGCTGCAGCGCTCCCAGAACACCACCTCCCTGCAGCTGGACGCCCTGCTGCGGGAGCGCTCGGCGGCCCTTTATGACATGATGGACGAGCTGGATGCCGGAGCATACGACGAGGTGAGCAGCGGTGCCAATGCCTACCTGCTGGCCCAGAACAAGCTCTGGATCGCCACCGGCGATTCCGCCAACTTTACCGATCAGGTCACGGCTCTGACCCAGCAGGCCCAGAGCGTGCAGGCCCAGCTGGGCAACCCCACCCAGATCACCGCCCCGCAGACCGGCTACTTTGTCCGGGCGTCCAGCAGCGGGCGGCTCAATGCCGGGGCCGACGACATCCTTGCACAGGACCCGGCTCAGCTCAAGGCGTATCTGGATTCTAACCCCACCCTGCCGCTGGACGGCTGTGCCGGCAAGATCGTTTCCGGCTTCACCTGGCGCTATGTGGGCGTGTGTTCGGCCGAACAGGGCCAGAAGCTGCTGGGGCAGAACGGCAAGCCGCTGAGTTCCAGTGTGCAGATCCGCTTCCCCGGCCAGACGGACAGATCCTTCAAGGCCACCGTTTCGGAGGTGACCATTGACGAAGAACAGGGCCTGGCTCGCTTTGTGCTCACCTGCAACGTCATCAACGGCGATGTGCTCTGCCTGAACCACGCAGCAGCCCGCATCTCGGTGGGGGAGAGCACCGGTCTGCGCATCCCGGCGTCGGCGGTGCACTACCTCAAGGAGGACGGCACCGAGGCAGAGACGCAGGGCGAAAACTACATCCCAGGCGTGTACGTCAAGTACGGCAACATCGCCCGCTTCTGCAAGATCGACCCCGTGGACAACGATCATCCGCTGGTGACCGACGGCGATTACATCCTCGTTTTGCCCAAGGGAACCGACGGTTCGGTGAGTCAGGTGCGGCTTTATGACGAAATCATCGTTTCCGGACAAAATTTGTACGACGGAAAACTTTTGTAGTTATTGACATCCGTGTCAAAAAATCCGATAATAGTAAAAGCTATTTGCATTCTTTTGCAAAGTATGCCGGGCAGCCCGGCGCTGCCTGAATGAAAGGAGCAGATCATTATGTCTTTGGTAGATAGCCTCAAGAAGGGCCTGTTTGGTTCAGAGGACGAGTACGAGGATCAGTACATTGACGACGGCCCCCAGATGGTGAACAACAACAACGGTGTCGGCCTGGGCGCAGATGACGAGACCGAAGAGCCGGCCGAGGGTGCCAAGAAGAACAAGGTGGTCAACATCCACGCCACCACCCAGCTCAAGGTGGTCCTGGTCAAGCCGGAGCGCTTTGAGGATGCCAGCACCATTGCGGACCATCTGAACAACAAGCGCACCGTCGTGCTGAACCTGGAGTCCACCAACAAGGAAGTGTCCCGCCGTCTGGTGGACTTCCTGTCCGGTGTGGCCTATGCCAACAACGGCCAGATCAAGCGTGTGGCCAACAGCACCTTCATCATCACCCCGTACAACGTAGACATCATGGGTGACCTGCTGGACGAGCTGGAGAACAATGGCGCGTTCTATTGATCCGGTCGTTCATGCAGTCCGGGGCTTTGTCCCGGCCCGCACCGATGAAGAGCGCTTTCTCATGCGGCATATCGAGGACCTTGCCCGCACGGCCCAGTCCCGCGGCATTGCCCGGTATTCCGGTTTCCTGAGCGACCGCGAGCAGGAGCTTGCCCGCGCCGCTCTGGGCCGCGCCGGGCTGGAAGAAGGCTTCCGCTTTGACGGCGGCTGGCCGGAGGCGGAACGCCGGATCCTCTGCCTGGAACCGGAGTACAGCTGCCCGGAAAACCCCATCTGCTGTGTGCAGCTGCAGTGCCGTGCACAGGCCGGTGCTGTGCTGCCCGCCCACAAGGACTACCTTGGCAGCCTGATGGGGCTGGAGATCCGGCGCGAGGCGCTGGGCGACATCGTTCTGCCGCCGGATGCGCCCGGCACGGCCTATGTGTTCGCATTGGAACCGGCAGCCCGGCTGATCTGTCAGGAACTGCTGCAGGCAGGCCGCACCGAGCTGGCCACCCGACTGCTGGCACCGGACGAGGTGCCGGAGTTCCGGACGGCAGAGCGCCGGAAATGCACCGCAACGGTGTCGTCGCTGCGGCTGGACGCCGTGCTGGCCGCCATGCTGCGTTGCAGCCGTGGGCAGGCCAGTGAGCTGGTGGAGGCAGGCCGGGTGGAGATCAACCATCTGCCGGCGGAAAAGCCGTCGGCCCCGGTGTACGAGGGCGATGTGTTCACGGTGCGCGGCAAGGGGCGCTTTGCTCTGACGGCTCTGCCCGGAAAGAGCAAAAAGGAACGACTGATCATTGAGTTTTTTCAATATTGAAAGCAATTGGAGGAAAGAATTATGCTGACCCCGCAGGATGTCCGCTCCGTGCAATTTGAAAAAAACCTCCGCGGCTACCGCACGGAGGATGTAGACCGTTTTCTGGACAAGATCGAGGAGCAGCTGCAGCAGGATGATGCGCAGGCGGAGCAGCTCCGCAAGCAGATCGCAGATCTGACGGCGGAAAACCAGCGCCTGCACCGGGAACTGCAGAGCTATGAGGCGGACGGCGAGATGCTCAAGAGTGCGCTGATCAATGCGCAGCGCATGGGTGAGAACGTCATTCGTGAAGCCAACCAGAAGGCCGAGGAAATCATCCACCGTGCCAACCTGCGCGGTGACGACATCATCCGTGACGCCAACGAGCTGCTGCAGAAGGCAAGCGACCGCGCCGACGAGATCGAGAGCGAGGCCAACGACAAGCGTCTGGCCGAAGAGCGCGAATATGACCGTGTGCGGCTGGAAGTGACCCGCTTCAAGTCCGACGTGCTCAACCTGTACCGCAGCCATGTGGAGAGCCTGAGCCGTCTGCCGGAGTTCCAGAAGGACGAGAAGGCTGATGCCGACAAGAAGGCCGCGGACGAGCCTGCCGAACCTGCCGCAGAAGAGCCCGTGGAGGACCAGGCAGCCGTTCAGCAGCCTGAGGCGGAGGCCCCTGCACAGGAGCCGGACACCGCCGGCAAGGAAACCGATTCTGCCGCTGATGCCGAGGACGACAAGGCGGTTGAGAGCAGTGAGGATTTCTGGGAAAAAGATGAAAGCCAGCTCAAGCTGGATCCTCCTGCGGATGCAAAGCCGGACGGACCGGACTATGATGCCTTCCAGGGCGTCAAGTTCAGCGAGTAAGGCGCGTGTCCATAAGCAAATATAGAGGAGAGTGTAACCATTGGCTAAGAACAAATCTCAGTACGACAGTACCCTGAATCTGCCCAAGACTCTGTTTGAGATGCGTGCCGGTCTGCCCAAAAAGGAGCCGGTCATGCTCAAGGATTGGGACGACAACGACCTGTACAATCAGCTCATGAAGCACAACGAGGGCAAGCCGCAGTTCATCCTGCATGACGGCCCTCCGTATGCAAACGGCAACATCCACATGGGCACCGCCCTGAACAAGATCATCAAGGATATCATCATCCGTGACAAGAACATGGAGGGCTATCAGGCTCCCTATGTGCCCGGTTTTGATACCCACGGCCTGCCCATCGAGCTGAAGGCCCTGTCCTCCGTCGGCGACAAGAAGAAGGACATCTCCAAGCTGGAGCTGCGCCAGATCTGCGAAAAGTTTGCCACCGAGCACATCGACATCATGAGCGACCAGTTCAAGCGTCTGGGCGTCATCGGTGATTTCGAGCACCCCTACCTGACCCTGAAGCCTGAGTTTGAGGCACGCCAGATCGAGATCTTTGGCGAGATGGCCAAGAAGGGCTACATCTACAAGGGCCTGAAGCCCGTGTACTGGTGCCCGGACTGCCGCACGGCTCTGGCAGAGGCCGAGATCGAGTACGGCGAGGACGACTGCGATTCCATCTTCGTGCGTTTCCACGTCTCTCAGGACCCCAACGGTGTGCTGGCAAAGCACGGCATCCCGATGGACAAGACCTACTTTGTGATCTGGACCACCACCACCTGGACTCTGCCCGCCAACGAGGCCATCTGCCTCAACGGCCAGTTTGAATATTCCTTCGTCAAGATCGGCGAGGAGTACCACATCATGGCCACTGATCTGGTCAAGAGCGTCATGGACGCCTGCCACATCGAGAACTACGAGGTCGTGGGCGAGCCGGTCAGCGGCGCTGAGTTCGAGCTGATGCGTTACAACCACGTCTACCTGCCCAAGGAAGGCTGGGTCATCCTGGGCGACCACGTCACGCTGGAAAGCGGTTCCGGCTGCGTTCATACCGCAGGCGGCCACGGCGTGGATGACTTCAACGTCTGCCAGAAGTACCCCCAGGTGCCCATCACCGTCCCCGTGGACGATGGTGGTTACCTGACCGACTTGGCCGGCAAGTACGCAGGTCAGCGTGTCTGGGCAGCCAACAAGACCATCCTGGCCGACCTGACCGCTTCCGGTGCCGTGATGGGCCAGCTGCACATCAAGCATCAGTACCCGCACTGCTGGCGCTGCCATCACCCCATCATCTTCCGTGCCACCGAGCAGTGGTTCTGCTCCATCGCCAAGTTCCGCGAGGACGTGTACAAGGCCATCGACACGGTCACCTGGATGCCCGATTGGGGCCATGACCGCATGACCGGCATGGTGCGCGACCGCAACGACTGGTGCATCAGCCGTCAGCGTACCTGGGGCGTGCCCATCCCGGCCTTCTACTGCAAGAAGTGCGGCACCTACCACATCACGGATGCCACCATCAAGGCGGTCAGCGACCTGTTCCGCAAGGAGGGCTCTGATGCCTGGTACAAGTACGAGGCCGAGCAGATCATCCCCGCAGGCGAAGTCTGCGAGAAGTGCGGCGCTTCCGAGTGGACCAAGGACACCGACATCATGGATGTGTGGTTCGACTCCGGTTCTACCCATGCCGCTGTGCTGGAAGAGCGTCCCGAGCTGCATTTCCCCGCCGATATGTACATGGAGGGCGGCGACCAGTTCCGCGGCTGGTTCCAGTCCAGTCTGCTGACCAGTGTTGCCTCCAAGGGCTGCGCACCGTACAAGTCCGTTCTGTGCCACGGCTGGGTCGTGGACGAGCAGGGCAAGCAGATGCACAAGAGCGCCGGCAACGGCGTGGAGCCCAGCGAGATCATCAAGGACTACGGCGCAGACATCATCCGCCTGTGGGTGGCTTCTTCCGACTACACCGTGGACGTGCGTGCCGGCAAGAACATCTTCAAGCAGCTGAGCGAGGCTTACCGCAAGATCCGCAACACCGCCCGCTTCATCCTGGGCAACCTGGATGGCTTTGATCCCAACACCGATTGTGTGGCAGATGATCAGCTGCAGGAGATCGACCGCTGGGCACTGGCCGCTCTGGACGACCTGATCGTCAACACCAGCGCAGGCTACGCCGTGTACGACTTCAACAAGGTCTACCATGCGGTGTACAACTTCTGTGTCGTGGCCATGTCCAACTTCTATCTGGACGTCACCAAGGACCGTCTGTACTGCACCAACGGTGCTGCCCGCAAGGCCGCACAGACCACCATGTACAAGATCCTGGTGGCTTTGGATAAGATCATTGCCCCCATCCTGTGCTTCACCAGCCAGGAAATCTGGGACTTTATGCCTAAGACCGAGGGCATGAACAAGTATGTCGTGTTCGAGGACATGCCCAAGGCTGGCCAGTATGCCGCCGACGAGGCCTTCAAGGCCAAGTGGGCTCAGCTCATCGCTGTCCGTGATGAGGTCAAGAAGGTGCTGGAGCAGGCCCGTGCCGAAAAGATCATCGGAGCTTCTCTGGAAGCTGCCGTTACCCTGTACTGCAACGATGCCGTCTATGATCTGCTGAACAGCATCCCCATGGATGAGCTGGCCGACCTGATGATCGTCTCCCAGGTGGAGCTGGTCAAGGGCGAAGGCGGTGCTGCCAGCGCCGTCGAAGGCCTAGGCGTTGCAGCGGCCCACGCCACCGGCGAAAAGTGCGAGCGCTGCTGGAAGTATTCTGCTACCATCGGCAGCCACGCCGCACATCCCACCCTGTGCGCACGCTGCGCCAGCGTTGTGGAAGCCTAAAATTTATCAGAAACACGATCGTTTTTGAGGGCGGCGCTCCCTTATACCGGGGAGCGCCGTTTTTTCATACCGGATCGTTTGGGAGTAACCTATGGCATTTGTACTTTTCAATCTGGCCGCGGTGGCGGCGCTGGTGGGCATCGACCAGCTCATCAAGCTGTGGGCATCCAATGTGCTGCAGCCGGTAGGGGCCATGCCGCTCATCCCGCATGTGGTGGAGCTGCGGTTCGTGCTCAATCAGGGCATGGCGTTCAGCCTGCTCAGCGGCAAGCAGCTGTTCCTCATTGCTGCAACCAGTGTAGCTCTGCTGTTGGTAGCCTACGCGCTGTTTTTCCGCAGCCGGGGCAAATACCTGCAGCAGGCGGCGCTCATTCTGGTGCTGGGCGGCGGCATTGGCAACCTGATCGACCGCGTGCTCAACGGCGAAGTGGTGGACTACATCAACCTGCTGTTCATGCGGTTTGCCGTGTTCAACTTTGCAGACATCTGCGTGTGTGTAGGCGTGGCGCTCTGGGTGCTGGTGATCTTTCTGGAAGAGAGCCACTCCGGCAATGCCGACGCCCCGAAGGAGCCGTAAACCATGGAACAGCGTGAATTTGTGGTGGAGCAGGAGACGGCGGGCCAGCGCATTGACCGCTTCCTCAGCGGTGAGGATACTGGCCTGTCCCGCTCGGCGCTGCAGGCACTGGTAGCTGACGGCTATGTGCAGTGCAACGGCAAGACCGTGGCCAAAAGTCTCAAGCTGAAAGCAGGGGACACCGTGCTGCTGGAGATCCCGGACGCAAAGCCCATCGAGGCCGTTCCGCAGGAGATCCCGCTGGATATCGTGTATGAGGACGCCCACCTGCTGGTGGTCAACAAGCCCAAGGGCATGGTGGTGCACCCGGCCCCCGGCAACCCGGACGGCACCCTGGTCAACGCCCTGCTGTGGCATTGCGAGGGCAGCCTGTCCGGCATCGGCGGCGAGATCCGCCCCGGCATCGTGCACCGCATCGACAAGGACACCAGCGGCCTGCTGGTGGTGGCCAAGGATGACGCCACCCACATCGGCCTGTCGCAGCAGATGGCGGTCCACAGCGTGGAGCGTGCCTACAATACCATCGTGTACGGCGGCTTTGCACAGGATGAGGGCTTTGTGGAGTCCAATCTGGGCCGCAGCAAGACCGACCGCAAAAAAATGGCGGTTTACCCCGCCGGGGAACCCAACACCAAATACGCCTATACGGGCTATAAGGTACTGGAACGGCTGGGGGAGTTCACCATGCTGGAGTGCCGCCTGAAAACCGGCCGCACCCATCAGATCCGCGTGCATATGGCCTCCATCCATCACCCGGTGGCGGGCGACCCCGTATACGGCCCCCACAACTGCATCACCAGCCTGCACGGGCAGTGTCTGCACGCCAAAACGCTGGGGTTTGTCCACCCCATCACCGGGGAACACCTGCGCTTCGACTCAGACCTGCCGGACTATTTTACCCATTTTCTTGCAACGCTCAGGAGGAAGAATCCATGAACCAATCCCTTGCCAACAAGCTGGTCCTCTGTGATCTGGACAACCTCCTGCTTGGCCCGGATGGCAACCTGACCCAGGTCGTGCGGGATGTGCTGCAGCTGTTTTCCAGCCGCGGCGGCCGGTTCACCGTCTTTTCCCAGCGCACGCCCAAGGCAGTGCGGGCCATTCTGGGCAGCGTGCGTCTCTCGGCCCCGGCACTGGTGTGCGGCGGCACACTGGCCTATCATTTTGCGGACGGCTCCCGTCAGCCGCTGTGCAGCTTTGCCGGGCAGGATGCCGGTCTGTTCGCCAGCCTGCCCAGTGCGGCCGGTGTGGGCATTGCCCTGCAGATGCAGGATGGCTCCACCCGCGTGCTGCGCATGAGCCATGCGCTGGAGCAGCACCTGCAGCAGGAGTGGACCCCCTATCTGCTGGCCAACGCAGCGGATATCCGCCCGGATGAGGTACTGCGAGCCCTGGTGTACCAGGACAACCGCAGCATCCCTCTGACGTCCCTGCTGGAAAAGGCACTGGGCGACAGCACGACCGCCCTGCTGGGTGAGCGTGCAGCCCCGGATCTGCTGCGCCTGACCCCGCGGACGGTTTCGGGTGCGGAGATGCTGCAGGCCGTGTGCACGCCGGTGGGCATTGCCCCGGAAAATGTGCTGGTGCTGGCGGGCAGTATGCCCATGCTGGAGCTGGTGCGGGCCGCAAGCCGGAGCGCTGCGGCGGCCGATGCCCCGGCGGAGCTGCGCCTTGCCGCAAAGCAGGTCACCCTGACCGATGCTGCCGGCGGCGCTGCCGTGGAGGTTTTGTACCGCATGGTGCGGGATGCTGAAAAATTGGCGTAAAATTTGTGTAAGTTCCCTTGCAATTTTCCTGCAAGGGACTTTCTTTTTGGAAGGATTTCGGGTAGAATGAGAGAAACGCATCTGTGCACCGCCCTCTGGCGGGAGATCCTTTTTATAGCGGCCTGTGCAGCCGCTGCAGTGCTGTGCGTGGGGCTGGCGTTCTGGTTTGCGGTGCCGCAGCAGCCTTCACAGAAGCAGCTGCCGCCGGACAGCACACCGCTGTCGGAGCACTGGTATGTGGACCTGAACACGGCGGATGCTGCTGCCCTGTGCACCTTGCCGGGGGTCGGGCCCAGCCGCGCCCGGGCATTGATCGAGTACCGGCAGCAGCACGGCCCCTTTGCCCGCGTTGCCGACGCTGCGGCCGTGCCGGGCCTGACGGAGGACCTTGTGGCCTCCTGGGAAGGGCAGGCAACGGTAAACACACCTGCACAAACGATGCCGTAAGGCACAAAGGGGAATGAATATGAGCGACGAGACCATTTTTATCAACCGGGAACTGAGCTGGCTGGACTTCAACCGCCGGGTCCTGGCTCTTGGCAAGGACAAGAACGTGCCCCTTGCCGAGCAGGTCAAATTCCTGGCCATCTACGGCTCCAATCTGGACGAATTCTTCATGGTGCGCGTCGGCTCTCTGCAGGAGCGCGCCAACCTGGAACAGAGCAAGAGCAAAAAGGAAAAGCGCGAGAACAAGACCAACATGACCGCAGCCGAACAGCTGGCAGCCATCATGCCCAAGACCGCCCAGCTGCAGGCGGACTGCGACAAATACTATGCCAAGGCGTTGGAAGAGCTGGCCGGGTGCGGCTACCGCAAGGTGGATTTTGACCACCTGAGCAAGGAGGATGAGCGCTTCTGGAAAAAATACTTCCAGACTGAGCTGTTCCCCATTCTCAGCCCGCAGATCGTGGACAGCCGCCACCCGTTCCCGTTCCTGCGCAACAAGGAAATCTACTTGGGTGTCCTTTTGCGGGAGAAGCACCCCAATGCCCAGAGCCTGGGCATCATCCCCATTTCCAGCCAGATGGAGCGGCTGCACTTCGTCAAAAAGGACGGTGAAACGCAGTTTGCACTGGTGGAAGAGCTGGTGCTGCACTATGCGTCCAGCATCTTTGGCAAGGAGAGCATCCTGGAAAGCTGCCTGTTCCGGGTCACCCGCAATGCGGACATCGACGTCAAGGAAGGCATGATGGATCACGACATCGACTATCGTGAAATCATGACCGAGCTGCTCAAGCGCCGCCGCAAGCTGGCGGCTGTGCGCCTGCAGGTCACGCCGGAGGCCGCCCCGGAGGTGCAGCGTTTGCTGTGCAGCCGTCTGGAGCTGTCGGGCAAGCGAGTCTTTGTGCAGAAGAGCCCGCTGGACCTGAGCTTTTTCTACAAGCTCACCGGGCGCATTGAAGCAGAGGACCACCCCGGCCTGTTTTACCCGGCTGCCCGGCCCATGCTGCCGCCGCCAGACTATGATCTGACCGAGGAAGTGCAGAAGCACGATGTGCTGCTGAGCTACCCGTACCAGTCCATCCGGCCCTTCATCGACATGCTCAAAAAGGCCGCCCGTGACCCGGATGTCATCTCCATCAAGATGACCCTGTACCGCATGGCGCGGGAATCGCAGATCGTGCAGGCCCTGATGGAAGCCGCCGAAAACGGCAAGGAAGTGGTGGCACTGGTGGAGCTGCGCGCCCGCTTTGACGAGCAGAACAACATCGACTGGTCGAAGCAGTTGGAAAATGCGGGCTGCACCGTGATCTACGGCTTCGATGACTACAAGGTGCACTCCAAGCTCACCCTCATCACCCGTAAGCAGGCCGACGGCTACTCCTACATCACCCAGATCGGTACCGGCAACTACAACGAAAAGACCAGTGAGCTCTACACCGACTATTCCTTCATCACGGCAGATGAGGGCATCGGCGAGGAAGCCTCCAAGGTGTTCCGCAATCTGGCCGTGCAGCAGCTCACCGAGGAGAGCGACCGGATGCTGGTGGCTCCGCTGCGGTTCAAGAGCGTGTTGCTGGATGAGATGGATCATGTGATCGCAGCTGCCCGCATGGGCCGCCCGGCGTCCATGATCCTCAAGAACAACTCCATCAGCGACCGCGATATCATCCTCAAGCTGCAGGAAGCCAGCTGCGCTGGGGTGCGCATCGACATGATCGTGCGCGGTATCTGCTGTGTGCGTGCCGGGGTGCCCGGCAAGACCGAGAACCTGCATATCCGCAGTCTGGTGGGCCGCTATCTGGAGCATGGCCGCATTTACAGCTTCTTTGACGGGGTGCATACCCGCATCTATATTGCCTCCGGCGACTTCCTCACCCGCAACACCGAGTGCCGCGTGGAAGTGGGCGTGCGGGTGGAGGACCCTGTACTGGTGAAAAAGCTCACCGACATCCTGCAGCTGCAGCTGCGCGACAACGTCAATGCCCGGGAAATGCGGCCCGATGACAGCTACCAGAAGGTCAAGCCTGCCGAAGGCGAACCCATCGTCAACGGCCAGATGGGCATGTACGACCTGCTCCGGAACGATTGGACGAGAGAAGAGCCCTGGAAGCCTGCCACGCCCAAGGCAGCGCCTGCCGAAGCCCCGGCAGCGGAAAAGCAGACGGCGGCGGAGGGACCGAAGGCGAAAACGCCGGAAGTTCCTGTACAGGAACCGCCCAAGGCGAAAGGGCCTGATTTCGTGGAAGTTGCACCTGCCACGCCTGCGCCCATCCATCTGGAGCCGACGGAGCACCCGAAAGGCGGCGACCACTTTGACGAGCTGGAGCAGATGCTGGACAAAAAGCATCTGCCGGACCAGCCCCAAAAGCCCACCGTGGTGGTGACCGCCCCGAAGAAGCGGGGACTGTTCAGCCAGGTGCTGGACCTCTTCAAAAAGAAGAAATGATCTAATATCTTTCCCAAGACCCGGCGGAGCCTGTCTGAGACGGCCCGCCGGGTCTTTTTGCGTGTGTGCCCGCATACGGTGAACCAGAACCGGGGGAGGAACGTGCCATGCGAAAAAGAACGAAAAACCGGAAAAGACCCACAGCCCGGTGGGGTGCTGCGGGCGCGGCCCTTCTGGCAGGCGTGTGTCTTGCGGTACAGACGCAGGCAGCCCGCCGCCCGGCAGGAGCTGTCTGTTTCCCGCTGCAGACCGCCGTGTGGCGGGTGTCGGACGGCTACGGCACCCGGCAGGACCCCTTTACCGGGGAAGAGCGCTTCCACCAAGGAGTGGACCTTGCCTGTGCGGAAGGCACGGCGGTGCTGGCTGTCCGGGAAGGAGTTGCCACGGCTGCCCGACGCAGCGACAGCTATGGCGTCTGCCTGCAGCTGCTGCACCCGGACGGCACCGAGACCCTTTATGCGCACCTGCAATACCTGTATGTGCGTACCGGTGAAACGGTACAGGCCGGGCAGATACTGGGCACGGCAGGGCAGACCGGCCGTGCCACCGGGGCACACCTGCACTTTGAGCTGCGCCGACAGGGGACCGCCTGCGACCCGTCGGCCCTGCTGGGACTGTCGGATGCATAGGCGCACCTCGCTGCGGATGGGCCCGCTGCGCTTCCGGGACCCGGTGCTGCTGTGCGGGGTGCTGTATGGGCTGCTGCTGTTTGACGCCAGCGGCTTTCTGCGCACCGGCCTGCTGGCAGCCTTCCTCCATGAATGGGGGCATATCCTCGTGTACTGTGCGCAGCAGCGCCGCTTTCCGGTCATCGAGGTCACGCTGACCGGCTTCTGCATGCGGCTGGGCAGAGCAGAACTGTCCCCGGCGCAGCGGTTCCGGCTGGCGGCGGCCGGTCCGGCGGTAAACTTTGCGCTGGCCGGGGTGTGGGCCGTGCTGCTGTCCCGGCAGGCCACCGTGCGGGGCAGCGCCTTCTGGGCGGCAAACCTGCTCACCGGGGCGTTCAACCTTCTGCCGGTGCCGCCGTTGGACGGGGCCCAGATGCTGGCCAGCGCGGCGCAGCTGCGGGCACAGAAGAAATCTGCCCGAAACGATTGCAAAAATCTGCACTTTCGGGTAAAATGAAAAGAACGCATGAAAAAAGAACCCATGATGGAGGAACGAATGTTTGACCCGAAACTGAAAGAAGCGCTGGGCCGGGTGCAGAAACCCGGCCGCTACACCGGCGGTGAGCCGGGCAGCGTCTATAAGGATAAAGAAAAAGTGGACGTGCGTTTTGCGTTCTGCTTCCCGGATACCTACGAGGTGGGCATGTCCTTCCTTGGCGAAAAGATCCTGTACGAGCTGCTCAACCGCCACGAAAACTGGTGGTGTGAGCGCGCCTTTATGCCCTGGCTGGACATGAAAGCCGAGATGGAGCGTCTGGGCCTGCCCCTGTACACCATGGAGAGCAAGGACCCGCTCACCGCGTTTGACGCGGTGGGCTTTACGCTGCAGTACGAACTTTCCTATACCAACATCCTGGCCATGCTGGATCTGGCGGACATCCCGTTCTATTCCAGGGACCGCGACGAGCACTGGCCGCTGATCGTGGCGGGCGGCCCCTGCGCCTGCAACGCGGAGCCCATTGCGGACTTCTTTGATGTGGTCCAGCTGGGCGAGGGCGAAAATCAGCTGCCCTCCATCTGCGCCGAGATCGAGAAGGCCAAAAAGGAGGGCGGCGTCTCCAAAAAGGAACTGCTGCTGCGCATTGCAAAGATCCCCGGCGTCTACATCCCGGCGTTCTACGATGTGACCTACTGCGAGGACGGCAGGGTCAAGGCCATCACCCCCAACGAGCCGGGCATCCCGGCACGCATCACCAAGGCCATCATCCAGGACCTGAACGAGTTTGCCCCGCCCACCAACTTTGTGGTGCCCATGGTGGGTGCCATCCAGGACCGTGCCAGCATCGAGGTGCTGCGTGGCTGCGTGCGCGGCTGCCGGTTCTGTCAGGCAGGCTTCCTCTACCGCCCCATGCGTCAGCGCGACGCAAGCCTTTTGAACAAGGCCGCACAGGACCTGTGCGCCAACACCGGCTATGAAGAGCTCAGCCTGTCCAGCCTGTCCACCTCTGACCACGGCCAGCTGGAAGAGCTGCTGGACGACCTGAACGAATGGGCGCCCAAGGAGCACGTCAGCCTGTCGCTGCCGAGCCTGCGTGTGGACAATTTCTCCGAGAGCCTCATCGAAAAAACCACCAAGGTGCGCAAGAGCGGCCTGACCTTTGCGGCCGAGGCCGGTACTCAGCGCCTGCGCAATGTCATCAACAAGAACGTGACCTGGGACGAGATCGAAAAGACCTGCACCATCGCGTTCAATGCGGGCTATACGGCGGTCAAGCTCTACTTCATGATGGGTCTGCCCACCGAGACCATGGAGGACATCGAGGGCATTGCCGAGACCGCCCAGAAGGTGGTGGACCTGTACTATTCACTGCCCAAGCGCGGCAAGGGCAAGGGCGTGCAGGTGACCATCAGCTGCGCCTGCTTTGTGCCCAAGCCCCACACACCCTTTGAGTTCGTGCCCATGGACACTGAGGAGATGCTGCGCGCCAAGCAGAAGCATCTGCTGGAAAGCGTGCACAGCCGTAAGATCAAGGTGAACTACCACGACAGCACCACCAGCTTCCTCGAAGGCGTATTCGCCAAGGGCGACCGCCGCCTGGCTCCGATCATCGTGGAGGCCTACAAGCGCGGCTGCTACTTCGACGGCTGGGAAGAGTGCTTCAAGTATGACACCTGGATGCAGACCTTTGCGGATATGGGCATCGACCCGGCGTTCTACTGCCAGCGTGCCATCGGCCTGGACGAGGTGACCCCCTGGTCCCACATGGACTACGGCGTCACCCACGAATATCTGGTGCGGGAGTACAACAAGGCTCTTGCCGCCCAGACCACCCAGCCCTGCAACCGTGCCTGCCACGGCTGCGGTGCCAACCATCTGTTAGGAGGTCCCTGCTTTGATTACGGTCAGAATCTCGTTTGAAAAAAAGAATGAGGCCTCCTACATCTCCCTGCTGGATCTGCAGCGGGTGATGCAGCGGGTACTCAAGCGCAGCGGCCTGCCGGTGTGGCATACGCTGGGCTTCAACCCCCACATCTATATGACCTTTGCCTGCCCGCTCTCGCTGGGGCAGGAGAGTGAGTGCGAGTGCGTGGATGTCAAGACCGAGGCGGAAGCCCCGGACTTTGCACAGTGGAAAACAGCACTCAACGCCATCATGCCGGCCGGCATCGTCATCACCCGGGTGGCCCCCGTGCAGATGAAGGCCGACCGCATTGCCTGGGCCTGCTACCAGATCACCTACCCGGCTGAGGCTGCCGCAGTGCTGGACCAGTACAACGCACTGGAAAGCGCCCCGGTGGAAAAGCACGGCAAAAAGGGAAACAAGATCATCGAGCTCAAACAGCATATCCCGCAGGTGGCCTACACGGCGGAGGGCGATGCCGTCCGCATCGAGCTGTGCCTGCCGGCTTCGCAGGAGCTCAACCTGAACCCCTCGCTGCTCACCGGTTTTCTGGAAGAAAAGTTCGGCCTGCCGGCCGCCAGTGCAGGCATCCTGCGGACCCGGTTCCTGACAGCTGACAAGCAGTTGTTCGTCTAAGTGGGGCCAAAAGACGGACCCTTGGACAAAACAGAAAATTTTTGTATTTATTTTGGGCAAAACGCTTGCATTCAAGCACGTTTTGTGCTATCCTATTTAGGCGTTAGTGTCCGCTGAGACCACAGCGGGGTTAATGACAAGTATTTATCATTAA
>ENA-OVGQ01001017-OVGQ01001017.1-human-gut-metagenome-genome-assembly--contig:-NODE-1017-length-33143-cov-3.952551_pt1 | contig 33143 bp, 36 predicted proteins | sample MGYA00237774_ERZ505427 | MGnify/ENA primary metagenome ERZ505427 (study PRJEB26158, sample SAMN06016404) | human gut metagenome | biome: human gut; feature: ankylosing spondylitis patient; material... | reverse complement strand
CCGCGCTTGCGCGAGACCTTGGCGACTGTCGCGATAACAAGGGGAAACTCGCGAATCGTGTTTTTGTTTGTTTGACAGGAAATTCCTGCGTTAAATGTTGCGTACATTCGACTTAATGATGCCGCACACACCTTTTCTCCAGCATCGTCACCGCCTGATACAGCACCGCCGACAGCACACACAGGATCACGATGGACATGATCACGAGGTCCAGTTTGAAAACCTGGCTGCCGTAGATGATGAGAAAGCCGAGGCCTGCCTGCGCGGAGAGAAATTCCCCGATGATGACGCCGACGAGACAGAGACCGATGTTGACCTTCATGTTGCTGATGATGAGCGGGACGGAACCTGGCAGCAGGACCTTTGTGAGGACATCCTTCTGCTTCCCTCCGAGCGTATAGATCAGCCGGATCTGATCCGGGTCCATGGAGAGAAAGCCGTTGTAGAGCGTTAAGATCGAGCCGAAGACCGCCACGGAGACGGCCGCCGTGATGATCGTTTTCATGTTGTTGCCGAGCCAGACGATGAGGACCGGGGCGAGGGCGGACTTCGGCAGGCTGTTCAGCATGACAAGATACGGCTCCAGGATCTTTGCCAGCCGCCTGCTGGACCAGAGCGCCACCGCACCGAAGATCCCGATGCATGTCACGAGAAAAAAGCTGAGCATCGTCTCAAGAATCGTGATCCCCGTGTGATAAAAGATCGTCCGGTCCGCCGCCATGGAAAGAAAACAGGAGAGCACGCGGGACGGAGAACTGAAAATAAAATCATTCAGGATCCCGAGGCGGGCACTGACTTCCCAGGAAACAAGAAACAGGATCAGAAACAAGACCCGGCAGGCAAAAATCTGTCTGCGGATCCGCCGTTCCTGTTCCAGATAGCGATGCTGGGCGGGAGAGACGGAGAGCGCTTCCGTAGGGATCGCACCCCGCCGCCGGAAAAAAAGAAAAGAAGCGATATCATGAAATTTCATCCGCTCCACCTCCGATCCCACATTTCGGTCCGTCATTTTCATCCTTTAGAGGAACACCCCCATACTTCCGATCATTTCCGTCCAAAGCCATCTCATCACCTTCCCCTGAATTTCCAAGAATCCTCCACAATTCATTAAAATAAGAAGAAAACTCCGGATAATTCCGCCGCTTCAAAGGACTCGTCTCATGATCCGGAAAACGGATCAGAAGCTCCCCCTTGATCCGCCCGGGCCGGCTCGTCAGGACCAGGATCCGGTCTGCCGCGCTGACGGCCTCGGAGAGATCGTGCGTGATCAGGATCGCCGTCTTTTTCCGGCTGCGGATGATCGAGCTGATATCATCACAGACAGAGAGTCTTGTCTGATAATCAAGAGCAGAAAACGGCTCATCGAGAAGCAGAAGATCCGGTTCCAGCGCCAGTGTCCGAATCAACGCCGCCCGCTGCCGCATGCCGCCGGAAAGCTCGGACGGCCTTGCGTCATAAAAATACTGAAGCCCATACGCATCAAGAAGCTCTCTCAGCCGCCCGATATGCCCGGGATCACACTTCCCCTGAACCTCAAGCCCGAGAGAAGCATTTGAAAAAATCGTGCGCCACTCAAACAGATGATCCCGCTGCAGCATATACCCGATCCCGGACGATCCCTTCGCGACCGGGATCCCATCCAGAAGGATCTCCCCCCGCTCCGGCGCCAGAAGCCCGGAAAGCAGCGAAAGCAGCGTAGACTTCCCACACCCCGACGGCCCGACAATACAAAAAAACTCCCCACTGTTCACATGAAACGATATATCAGAAAGGGCCTTCGTCTCTCCCTCCAACGTATGATAGGAGAAATCCACCCCATTCACTTCCAACTTCGGAGTCATGGACACCTCACAAACAGTATTTATTATAAAATATGAATCCATATCTGCACACGTGAACCGTTATCCATCAATCTTTCCTTTTGTCCACCGCCAGCGCAGACCACCCATGACTGGTGGGTGGCCTGCGCGTACTCCTCGCCAATCCCCCCAAAACCGTAAGAATTCCGCAAGAAAACCGAAAGATAGAAGTCCCCAAAACGCAAGCTTTCCCTGCTATACTACTCTTTATTATAAAAAACAACACAAACACCAAGGGAGTAAACCATGAGCAGTGAAGAAAAAATCTCACCTGATGAGTTCGATCAGGAACTGGAAGCTCTGATGAGCGGAAAAAAAGAACCAAAAAAGAAAAAAGGTGGAAAGAAAAAGAAGATCGCCGTTTCGGCAGCCGTCATCCTGGTCCTTGGTATCGCAGCCGGAAAGATCCTCGGCGGCGGAAAAGACATGGTCCCGGTGGTGGACACCGTAAACCCTGTGAGAAAAACGATCCAGAACCGCCTCTCCGTCACTGGCCCGGTATCCGGGACCGACAGCGTGGACGTCGTTTCCAACCTCCATGCGGAGATCCTGGAGATTCCGGTAAAAGAAGGAGACAAAGTCACAAAAGGACAGACACTGGCAGTCCTCGATGACTCCGATGTAAGAAAAACGGCAGATATCGCAAAAAACGATTACGATCTCGCAGTGAGCACCTGCGCGGAGAAAGACAAAGAAGCACGAAACGGCTACGCGAAAGCCGTACAGGACCTAAATACCGCACAGGCGAACTACGACCGGACAAAAGCACTCTATGACGGCGGCAGCGTGCCGAAAGTAGACCTTGAGACCGCGGAAAACGGACTCAATGACGCAAAACGCGAGCGGGACTCCTATACCGTGAAGAATGGGACAGCGGTTGCGGACGATTCCTACCGCCTCCAGATCGAAAAGGCAAAATATGACTACGAGAAAGCGACGGAATCCCTGGAGGACACCGTGCTGAAAGCGCCGATCGACGGCACCGTGGTCCGCGTAAATACGAAAGTCGGACGCTTTGCCGACAAGATGGAGAACGATGCCCCGCTGTTCGTGATCGAAAACCTCGACCAGCTGGAACTTGAGATCAAAGTCAGCGAATACTCGATCGGAAAAGTCGCACTCGGACAGGAGGCGGAGATATCAGCGGACATTTTAAACGGCGGGACGGTTCACGGAGTTGTCGACTCGATCTCCCCGACCGGAGAGGAAAAAGGCGGCGGTTCTACCGAACGCGTCATCCCGACAACGATCCGGATCACGGACAGCGATACGAAGCTGATCGCCGGGATCACCGCCCGCGCTTCGATCGTGCTGGAGGAATCAGAAAACGCCCTGACAGTCCCTGTGTCGGCAGTCATGGAGAAAGACGGGACAGCTTATATCCAGGAGCTCACGGACGGGGTCGTCTCCTGGGTTCCAGTCACCATCGGCGTGGAAGGAGATGTGGAGGCGGAGATCATCCCTCAGGAGGGCCATGCGCTGGACGAAAATTCGCTTCTGATCGCGGAGCCGGGAGAGCAGTATCCGGAAGGAATGGCTGTCAATTCAGCGGCAAAACAGGGGGAATAAGAGATGTTTGAAAAATGGAGAGGAGCTGCCTGGCTTACGGAAAATGTGACGGACGAGCTGATCCGCCTGGAAAATCTCGTGAAGATCTATGACACGGGCGCGATCCGGGTCCTGGGATTAAAAAAGATCAACCTGACGATCCGCCGCGGGGAATTTGTGGCGATCATGGGCCATTCCGGATCGGGAAAATCCACCCTGATGAACATCCTGGGCTGTCTTGACCGCCCGACACTCGGTCATTACTATCTGGATGGGATCGACACGGCGGCGCTGTCGCCGGATTAACTCTCGGAGGTGAGAAACAAAAAGATCGGTTTCGTATTCCAGTCCTTCAATCTGATCTCACGCACATCGGCATTAAAAAATGTGGAGCTGCCGATGACTTATGCGAGGATCCCGAAGAAAAAGAGGACAGAGCGTGCCATGGAACTTTTAGATTGTGTGGGACTTGGCGCACGTGCCGGTCACATGCCGAACGAGATGTCCGGCGGACAGAGACAGCGCGTGGCGATCGCCAGAGCTCTCGCAAACGAACCGCCCCTGATCCTCGCGGATGAGCCGACGGGAAACCTCGACACGGCGGCATCGATCGAGATCATGGAGATCTTTGCGGAGCTCCACAAGGCTGGAGCCACGGTGATCGTGGTCACCCACGAGGAAAACATTGCCGCCTTCACGGATAGGATCATCCACTTTTCCGATGGACAGATCATCAAAGATGAGATCAACGAGAATCCGACAAAGGGGAGCGGGGAACTCCACATGAAGGGCCTCTACCGACATTTCCGGGAGGCAGCCGGAACAGAGAGCGGGGTGAGTTCATGTTAGGGGAAAATATGGTCATGGCGTTCCATGCCATCATGGCGAACAAGATGCGTTCCTTTCTGACGATGCTCGGCATCATCATCGGGATCGGCTCCGTCATCTCGATCGTCTCCATCGGAGATACCATGCGGGGACTGTTCGCGGATCTCTACAAGGATGCGGGAACGACGCAGGCAGTCGTGTCGATCGGCTACTGGGTCGAGGACGTGCGGGACAGCGATTATTTCACATTGGATGACCTGGAGAAGATTCGGGAAGTATTTGCAGACGAGATCGCATATATCGACAGTTATGCGAGTGTGAGTCCGGATGTCCGTGTGGGCCGGACTTCCATGAAATTTGATCTTCAGGGAATCGACCGGGATTATCAGGAGGTACAGTCGGTGACGATGGTTGCCGGACGGTATTTAAACGAGAGTGATATCCTTGGAAGAAAGAAAAACGTGGTGATGGAGGCGGAGAGCGCCGGAAAACTTTTTGGAACGGAGGATGCGGTCGGGAAGACATTCCGGACGACGATCTACGGGGACACGGACCTCTATACCGTGGTCGGCGTCTATAAAAAGGAGATGAGCGCGTTTCAGAAACTGCTGATGGGCGGTTCCAGCGATACAGGGTCCGCATACATTCCGTACACGCTGCTCACCTGGCCGAATGATACGTTTTATTACTGCCGCTTATATGCAAAAGAAGGAACCGATATGGCGGATCTCATGTCCCGCCTGACCGCGTATCTCGGAAAATTAAAAGGGCGGAACGCAGGAGATTTCTATACGAACACGGTGGCGGATGAGATGGGAAGCATTGACAGCATGATGGGAGGACTTTCTATGGCGGTCGGCGGGATCGCGGCGATCTCCCTGATCGTCGGCGGGATCGGGATCATGAACATCATGCTGGTGTCCGTCACGGAGAGGACCAGGGAGATCGGGATCCGGAAAGCGCTGGGCGCGAGGACCCGGGATGTCCTGATCCAGTTCCTCACAGAGTCGGCGATCCTGTCCGCCCTGGGCGGGATCATCGGCGTCGTACTTGCCGTGACCGTTGTGACGGCGGGAGGCGCCGCGTTTGGACTCCCGGTCGTGATCCGGCCGGGGATCATCATTCTTGCAGTGTCATTTTCGGCGGTTGTCGGAATTTTCTTTGGAATCTATCCGGCATCGAAGGCCGCAAAGGCGGATCCGATTGACGCGCTGCGGTACGAGTAAAAAAGTCTGCGATCCCCTTTAAGAATTTACGCGGCTAATCTGTTTGCAAGAATGTTCAGCGCCGTGTATAATTATGAAATGAACTGCCGCCTGGTGTTCCGGACCGGAGAGAGTCGGGAATCATTTCTTGAATATACAGCGCTGGCAGCCGGAAACCTGATCCTGGACAGCATGATTCTCGGGATCCTTGTGAGGGGAGGAATTCCTCTCTACGTGGCAAAGGTCATGACGGAATGTACCATGTTCCTATTCAGCTGGATCATGCAGTATCAGATCATATTCAGAAAGAGAGGAAAGCAGTATGGGATGGGAGTTTGATATCTTAAACGGGATCCAGTCGGTATTTCAGTCGGATCTGATGGATCAGATCATGCCTGCAGTCACCGCTCTCGGGAACGGCGGCATCTTCTGGATCGCGGCAGGACTTGTTTTTACTTTATATAAAAAGACGAGAACATTTGGAATCTGTATTCTGACAGCACTGGTCTTTGAGGTACTGAGCTGCAATGTGATTCTGAAACCTCTGGTCGCAAGACCGCGTCCGTTTACTTCAGATCCGGCGAGAATCCTTTTGATCCCGAGACCGGAAGATTATTCGTTTCCGTCCGGACATACGGCGGTATCCTTTGCTGGAGCGTCAGCCGCCTGGTTTATGAAGAAGAGAAAAACAGGTGTGGCTTTTGGGGCCGTCGCATGCCTGATCGCATTTTCGAGACTGTATCTGTATGTCCATTATCCGACGGATGTATTGGCCGGGGCTGTCATTGGAATCCTCTGCGGGGCAGCCGCTTCAAAACTGACAGAGATGGCAGCGGCGGCTCGAGAGGCGCGCAAATGTTCCGGTCCGGAAATTCCGGTCGGGAAGTTATAACAAGAGGAAAACTTGCCGGAAGCTGAAGCATCGGAAAAGTCCTGTTACAGTGCATGGAAAACGAGTGTCCGTGTATCGCGACAGGTAACAAACCGCGAGATTGAGCTTCTGAGGTTCATGGCGCAGAATCCGAATGTCGTATTTTCAAAAGAGCGTCTCTTTGAGGCGGTCTGGGGATACGATTACGTCTCGGACGCGGCGACTGTGTCGGTCCATGTGAACAGGATCCGGGAGAAGATTGAGGATGATGCGAGAAATCCGAAGATCCTCGAGACGGTCTGGGGAGCGGGATACCGGCTGAATTCATAATTATAACATGAAAAAACCGCTTACGGATTTCCGGATCCATAAGCGGTTTTGATCAATTTTTTCCTTTTTTATTCTACAAGAGCTCCATTTACATCAACCGTGTGTCCATCCGGAGTTACACAGTCAACCATGAGAGTTCCCTTGAATCCGTCGCCTTCCTCATGGAAGTAGTACCATTTGCCGCCGATCTCATGCCATCCGGTAAAGAGAGCGCCGGTCTCAAGGTCCATGTAGTACCAGTTGCCGTCATCTTTTACCCAGCCGGTCTGCATGATGTTGTCATGACCGAAATAGTACCAGGTTCCGTCGATCTCCAGCCAGTAGTCAGTTGCTTCGAGACCTTCTGCGAAATGATATTTCCAGGTGCCGTCAGCGAGTTCTTCCCACGCACCGCCAGCCGGGGATTTTAAGCCGCGGAGACGACCGCCGTTTACACTGCGGTACTGTTTAGGATAAGTCGGCTCTGTTGTGTCAGCAGCCTGTGCTGTGATCATTGTTCCGAGTGCCAGAGTTGCAGCGAGAGCTGCGATACAGATCTTTTTCATGAAAAATACCTCCTGGGATTTCCTTTTCCGGTATCAGACTGCATATAAAAAATATGAAATCTGCCGTTTTTTCTACGACCTTATCTATATCCTAATATGGAAACAGAAAAGAGTCAATAAAAAGTGGCAAAATAGAGAGTGAAAAGGCGGCAAAAATGCGGCGGGAGCTCTCACAGGCAGGAAATTTTGGGGTTACTTTTCAGAGGGGAAATAGAAAAGTGTTGTCAAGTTTTCGGGTTTGTGATAAAATGAGTGGCACAGTTTTGTGGATGACTCAATTTCGATGAAACCGGCGGTTTTATGGAATTTTCTGCCCGGAATAAGGGCAGACGGACCGCCTTTTTGGATTCACTTTTGCGTTGATGGAGGCAGATATGAAATATAAGTGTCTGATCTTTGATCTCGATGGAACACTGGTAAATTCGATCCATGCGCTGACCTACTGCACGAACCTCGCTCTTGAGAAGTTCGGACTCGGTCCTCTGCCGGAGACTCAGATGAAGACGATCGTCGGGGATGGATATAAGATGCAGATGAAGCGTTCCCTGGCCGCCTGCGGAGATACGGACGAAGCGCATTACGAGGCAATCTTACCTGTATATATGGAGATTTTCGGAAAATACTGTAACTATGAGATGCATCCTTACGATGGGATAATGGAGCTCACGGCGAGAGCGAAGGAACTCGGTCTTAAGATCGCGGTCGTGTCCAATAAGCCGGACGCTCAGGCGAAAAAGACGGTGGAATACGTGTTCGGAACAAACTATTTCGACACGGTGATCGGGGAGCAGGAAGGTGTCCCGAAGAAGCCGGATCCGTCAGGGGCGCTGAAGGCGGCGAAACTCTGCGGTGCAGATCCGTCGGAGTGCCTGTATTTTGGTGACACGAATACGGATATGAAAACTGGAAAGAATGCGAAGATGACGACCGTTGGAGTTCTCTGGGGATTCCGGGGGCGTGAGGAACTTGCCGCATTTCATCCGGAATTTCTGCTTGAAAAGCCGCAGGATATCTTAAAAGAGATAGTCGGGTGATGATACCGGAGGAGACAGATTGAAATATTTTAAGAAAACAAGACGAAAACGGGTGGAAGCATGGCTCATTGCAGCGATGTTTCTTTTTGGTTCCCTGACCGGGTGCGCTTCTGTCAGGGACACACACGGGAATGTGGGAACTCCAGGAGACGGGAAGCTGAAGGTTGTGACGACCTTGTTTCCGTATTATGATTTCGCAAGACAGATCGCCGGTGACGTCGTGGATCTTTCCATGGTGATTCCTGCCGGTCAGGACAGCCATTCGTTTGAACCAACGCCTGCAGATATCCGACTGATCCAGAATGCGGATCTTCTGATCTGCAACGGCGGAACGATGGAACAGTGGGTGACACAGGTGCTCGGATCCCTGGATGCCCCGGACCTGAAGGTCATCACGATGATGGACTATGTCGATGTCGTTCAGGAGGAAATCGTGGAAGGAATGGAAGATTCCGGCGACGATCATGGACATGATCATGCGCATCATGACGAGGAAGACGGTGACCATGCAGATCATGACCACGATACGGAGGACCATGCAGATCATGACCACGATATGGAGGACCATGACCATGCGGACGACGACCATGCCTACGAGATCGAGTATGACGAGCATATCTGGACGTCTCCGGTGAATGCCATGAAGATCACGCAGGTGATCGCGGATACGCTGGAGGAGATGGATCCGGCGGATGCAGCGGTTTTCCAGGCGAATGAGGCGGATTACCTCGGGAAGCTGAAGAATCTCAACCAGGAATTCCGGGATGTCGTGGACGGTGCGGATCTTGACCTGATCGTCATGGCGGATAAGTTCCCACTCCGCTATTTTGCGGACACCTACGGACTCCGCTACCGGGCAGCGTTTTCCGGCTGTTCGTCCGACACGGAGCCGAGCGCGAAGACGATCGCCTATCTGATCGACAAAGTGCGGGAGGAACAGATCCCGGCGGTCTACTATCTGGAGCTTTCCAGCCACCGGGTGGCGGAGATCATCAGCGAGGAGACCGGAGCGAAGCCGTTATTATTCCACTCCTGCCACAACGTGACGAGGAGAGAATTTGAGAGCGGCGTTACCTATCTGCAGCTGATGGAACAGAATGTTGTGAATTTACGGGAAGGACTTTATCGATGAACCAGCCTTTATTAAAATGTGAACATGTGGACTTTGGATATGAAAATTACGACGTGGTGAAGGACGTGTCCATGGAGATCGTTCCCGGGGATTATCTCTGCATCGTCGGTGAGAACGGATCCGGAAAGAGTACGTTGATGAAGGGCCTTTTAGGGCTCTTAAAGCCGACCGGGGGAGTCCTCACGATCGCGGACGAGTTAAAACGGTCCGGCATCGGATATCTCCCGCAGCAGACGCCGGCGCAGAAGGATTTCCCGGCAACGGTCCAGGAGGTCGTACTTTCCGGCTGTCTCGGAAAGCGCGGAAACCGCCCGTTCTATTCTGCGGCGGAGCGGAAGATCGCACAGATCAACATGGAAAAGCTCGGGATCACGGATCTGAAAAAAAGCTGCTACCGGGATCTCTCCGGCGGCCAGAAACAGAGAACACTGATCGCGAGAGCGCTCTGCGCGACCGACAAGCTCCTGATCTTAGACGAGCCGATCACCGGTCTCGATCCGGCATCGACCCAGGATTTCTATGCGGTGATCCGCCATCTGAACAGGGATGAAAAGGTCGCAGTCCTGATGGTCTCCCATGATATCGGGAACATCGTGACGCAGGCGAACAAGATCTTACAGTTGAAACAGACAGTCCAGTTCTACGGGACTGTGGAAGAGTATAAAAAATCGGAATTTGGAAGAGAATTCCTCGGAGGTGAGAGCTAAATGGGACTTTTACAGGAAATGTTTTCCTATCCGTTTCTGGTGCGCGCGATGATCGGCGGGATCTGTATCTCTCTGTGCGCGTCGCTTTTAGGCGTCAGCCTTGTATTAAAACGGTATTCGATGATCGGTGACGGACTGTCCCATGTATCGTTCGGTGCCTTATCGATCGCAGTGGCGTTTAACTGGGCGCCTCTCGCGGTGTCGATCCCGGTTGTCGCAGCCGCAGCGGTCCTGCTCCTTCGGATCACGGGAAACGGAAAGATCAAGAGTGACGCGGCGATCGCGATGATCTCTGCAGGTTCCCTGGCGATCGGTATTATCGTGACCTCCCTTACAACGGGAATGACGACCGATGTGAGCAGCTACATGTTCGGAAGTATCCTCGCCATGAGCCGTGAGGACATGTATCTGAGCGTGGTGCTCTCCGTGATCGTCCTCGGAATGTTTGTGATCTGCTATAATAAGGTCTTTGCAGTGACGTTCGACGAGAGCTTCGCGAAGGCGACCGGCGTGCGCGTGTCGGCCTATAACCTTCTGATCGCGGTCCTGACTGCGATCACGATCGTTCTTGGAATGCGGATGATGGGCGCCATGCTGATCTCGAGTCTTGTGATCTTCCCGGCGCTGACTTCCATGCGGATCTTTAAGAGCTTTTTCGGTGTGGTCGTTTCCTCCGGCGTCGTGTCGGTGGTGTGTTTCTTCATCGGACTCGTTCTTTCCTATGTATATTCGATCCCGGCAGGAGCGAGTGTGGTGGTCGTCAATCTCGTGATGTTCGGGGTGTTCTGCATCGTGCAGATCCTGAAGCAGAAGGTGCGGTAGGAAAGATATGCTTTCTTCCGGTCAGCGCAGACAGATGCGCAGATCTGCGGAAAACTTCATAATGAGAAAAAATCTCAGATACTGCCGCTTTCCGAAAACTAAAGGAAAGCGGCAGTACTTGACTTTGCGGGAAAATGTGTTAAAGTTAGTAAATGGTAACGAAAAATGAAAGTGCTATGAGAAGACGGATTTGCAGTGATCTGAAAACTGCGGCATGTGTTCCGGCCTGCGGATGAGAAGAAACACCGGAAAACAGACCTGTCAGAACTACAGAAACATGGCACAGGTGACAAGAAAGAGGTGTCATTATGACAAAGATCGATATTATCTCCGGTTTCCTCGGAGCCGGAAAAACAACATTTATAAAGAAGCTTCTGAAAGAAGCGATCGCGGGCGAGAAAGTAGTCCTGATCGAGAATGAATTTGGTGAGATCGGAATCGACGGCGGATTTTTAAAGGATTCCGGAATTGAGATCCGTGAGATGAACTCCGGATGTATCTGCTGTTCCTTAGTTGGTGATTTCGGACGTTCCTTAAATGAAGTCCTCACAAAATATACACCGGACCGTGTCATTATCGAGCCGTCAGGCGTCGGCAAACTTTCTGATGTCATGAAGGCAGTATGCGACGTTGCAGGCGAGATCGACGTTGTATTAAACGGTTCTGTTACGGTTGTTGACGCACAGAAGTGCAAGATGTACATGAAGAACTTCGGTGAGTTCTTCAACAACCAGATCGAGAGCGCCGGAACGATCGTTTTAAGCCGTACCGATGTCGCTGACGCTGACAAGGTTGCACAGTGCGTTGAGATGATCCGTGAGAAGAACCCGAAGGCAGCGATCGTGACAACTCCGATCGACAAGCTGACCGGTGAGCAGCTTCTTGCGATCATCGAGAAACCGACCGATGATATGGCTGAGAAGCTTCTCGAGGAAGTAAAAGAAGGTCATCACCACCATCATGACGACGAGGAGTGCTGCTGTGGCCACCACCATCATCACCATGACGATGATGACGATGAGGACGAGCATGAGCACCACCATCACCACGACGATGACGAGGAGTGCGGCTGCGGTCATCACCATCATCACGACGATGAGGACGATGAGGACGAGCATGAGCACCATCATCACCACGACGATGACGAGGAGTGCGGCTGCGGTCATCACCATCATCACCATGACGATGATGACGACGAGGATGAGCACGAGCATCATCATCATGACGGCGAGTGCGGCTGCGGTCATCATCACCATCACCACCATGACCATGATGCCGATGAGGTATTCACAAGCTGGGGTCTTGAGACAAACCGCACGATCACAAAGGAGAAACTCGAGTCCCTGTTACAGGAGCTTGCTCATTCTGAGAAATACGGTCAGGTTCTCCGTGCAAAGGGAATGCTCCCGGATGCAGACGGAACCTGGTACTACTTTGATCTCGTTCCGGAGGAGACGGAAGTCCGCACAGGCGCTCCGATCTACACAGGTAAAGTGTGCGTGATCGGTTCCAACTTAAAGGAAGACGAGTTAAAGAAAGCATTCGAGGCTTAAGAGACGAATGCGCAGTGTCGGGCATGTGCCGGACACGGATATGAAAGAATGCCCGCAGCTGTGAGAGCACTGAACAGTTACGATTACAGGAAATAAAAACGACAGGAGCTTTTTGCGTCATCAGGATCTCGCGAAAAGCTTCTGTCATACAATCAGATAGGAGAATAAAGCATTGAAACAGCAGGAAAAAATGCCGGTATTTGTCATCAATGGCTTTCTGGAAGCAGGAAAGACCCAGTTTATCACAAATACCTTACAGCAGGACTATTTCCAGGCCGACGGAACAACAGTCCTGATCCTCTGCGAAGAGGGAGATACGGAGTATGATAAGGAGATCTTAAAGAAGACAAGAACGAAGATCGTGACGGTTGAAGATGTCTCCGAGATGGATGAAGACTTCTACGGCCGGATCGAAGCGCTCTATGACCCGGACCGCGTCCTCATCGAGTGGAACGGAATGTGGCCGCAGGATCAGCTGCAGCTGCCGGATACCTGGGAGCTCTTCCAGCAGATCACGATCATTGACGGTTCTACCTTTGATCTTTATCTGAACAACATGAAGCCGCTCCTTGCGCTTCTTGTCAAACACTCCGAGCTTGTGATCATGAACCGCTGCGATGAAGTCAGCGACGAGAACATCACCCGCTACCGCCGCGGATTAAAGGCGTTAAACCCGCAGGCAGAGCTGATCTTCGAGGACGCGGAAGGCGAGATCGAGCAGGAAGTCCTGGAAGAGGATCTTCCGTACGATATGAAGGCGGACGTGATCAAGATCGATCCGAAGGATTTCGGTATCTGGTATATCGATGCGCTGGATAAGAAAGACCGCTACGAGGGAAAAGTCGTGGAGTTTACCGGAATGGTATTAAAATCCCCGGAATTCCCGAAGAACTACTTCGTTCCTGGCCGTATGGCGATGACATGCTGCGAGGCGGATATGACGTTCCTGGGCTTCATCTGCAAGGCGCGTGAGGCGAGAAACCTTGAGACAAAGCAGTGGGTCAAAGTCCGCGCGAAGATCGCTTACGAGTTCTGGCAGGACTACGACGGCGTCGGACCGGTCCTCTACGCGGAGAGCGTTGAGCCGGCGGAGGAGATCAAGGAGATCGTGCAGTTCTAAGAAAATTTGACAGGCAGAAAATTGGATTCCAATGAAAATAAAAAACAGACTCTTACTCTCGATTTGCAGGAGGAAAGAGTCTGTTTTTTACGTTAGTTCATCGGTGCCACCGGAACCGGCCGCTCGCGGTCGAACACTTCCGACACATCGAAGAGATCGCTCAGATGACCTTTCGTCGGATTCGTCTCCGGGAGATCATAGTACATCCGGTAGCCATCAATATTCCGGCGTCCCTGACGCAGATAATCCGGTCCGAACTGTACCCAGTACCGGCTGGAGTCCACGTTGCAGAAGTAGCGGAAACCGAGCTGGTGGAGATACTCGTATTTCTGATTTTCAGATGTGTACGGGTGCCAGTCGCCGACATCGGAGCCGAACGGATAAAGCAGGATATCGGTTTTTCCGATCAGGGATTCCACGCGGGACGCCCATTTATCGGAATCGGTCTTCACATCTTCAAAGGAGCGCTTTCCGAAGTTGATATGTCCCCAGCTGTGGGAGGCGAGCTCCCAGCCGTTGTCGCGGAGACACTGCGCCACCTGGCGGACCGTCTCCTTATCGGCCTCATAGTTGGGGTTCGTAGTCTCATAGGACGGGTCTGTCCGGTATCCGAGGACACCCTGATATCCTGTGAAAGCGAGGACAGCTCTTGCACCTCGGTAGGAGAAGTCCGGGTGCTCCGTGATAAAGTCTTCCAGAAGCGGGACGAGATCGTAGGAGCCGACGGACACGGAACCGTCGTCCATCACCATCTCACAAGTCGGTTTCCCGTCTTCCCCGACGATCATCCGGCTCGCGAAACCGTCGCCGGTCATGTACTCATAGTAGCAGAGATCATCCTGCGACATGACGAATGGGATCTTTCCGGGCGGCAGCAGGATCGTTCCCGGCACCATTTTTGCATTGCCGTTTTCATCGGTCTCCTCATGCGCAATGTCGTGAAGTTTCACGAGGACATAGCCTTTTGCGTACATGGAGTCCAGGATCTTTAAGAATTCACTTTTTGTCGTCATCACCTGATCGTAGCCTTTTTCATCGGCATCCCCGTCAAACGCTTTGGAGTTGTCCATGATGAGGGAATGGAAAAAGATGTGGGTGATCTTATTCACATCAGCAGGAACCAGGGTGGCTTTTGTCTCTTCGCAGGACGCGATCAATGCCTTTACATCCTCGTTTTCGGCATAATCTGTCGCCGAGTTCAGGATCTCAAGGGCGGCATCGTAATCGTAGGTAACAAATTTTGCATGGGCGCTGTTTAAGATCTCGTCCAGCGCAGCATCGCCGGTATTGTAGGCGGCTGTCAGAGCTGTGGAGGAAGGCGTTTCGGAAGATGCATCTCCATCGGATCCGCTCTCCGCCAGTGAAACGTTTGTCTCTCCGTTTCCGGAGGAAGGATCGGAGGAAGTTTCTGTCTCCTTTTTCACAAGTCCGGGAAGCCCGCCATGTTTTTTTATAAGGATCCCGCCGCCGACCAGAAGGAACAGAGCAGCGAGGACCATAAAAAGGATCGTAAGATAAACGGTCCGGCGTCGTTTCCGCATCTTTTCGCGGCTTGAAATATATGCGCGGCGTCTCTCAAAATCGTCGTTGTATTCCAAAGTATCACCTCTTGTAATCAATAAGGATTTTATTACTTCTATCATAACACAACCGCATGTTCGCCGCTATGGAAAATACAAAAATTAAGCATTTTGTAAGCAGTGGCATAATAAGGAATGTCCGCTCCATATTTTATATGGAGAAATCCTGCGTGAGAGCAGGCTGGGCGGGAGAAAAAGCATGAGAGCTGGAAAAAGGATCTTTTGCGGGATCATGGCCGGGATCCTGGTGATGATGGGACCGGTAAACGGATATGCGGGGACAGGAAACAGCAAAATAGCGGAGAGTGGACGGATTATAGCGAAAACTGCGGCGGGAGCCGATCCCGGCCCGGAGATCACAGCCCCGTCCGCGATCCTCATGGAGGCGTCCACAGGGACCGTGATCTGTGAGAAGAACGCGGATGAGCCGAGAAACCCGGCAAGTGTCACGAAGATCATGACGCTGATTCTGATCTTCGATGCCCTGCAGTCCGGGAAGATCCACTTGACGGATGAGGTGGTGACGAGCGCCCACGCGAAATCCATGGGCGGATCGCAGGTGTTTCTGGAGGAAGGCGAGATCCAGACGGTGGAGACACTGATCAAGTGCATCGTTATCGCATCGGGGAACGACGCGTCGGTGGCGATGGCGGAGTTTGTCGGCGGAGATGAGGGGACATTTGTGAAGATGATGAATGAGCGGGCGAAAGGACTGGGGATGGAGCACACAAAATTCATCGACTGCTGCGGACTCACAAATTCCCCGGAACATGTGACGACCGCGCGGGATATTGCACTGATGTCCCGGGAACTCATCACAAAATATCCGCAGATCACGAACTACACGACGATCTGGATGGAGAACATCACCCATGTGACCAAACAGGGATCAAAGGAGTTCGGCCTCTCCAACACGAATAAGCTTTTAAAGATGGCGACGAACTTTGAGGTGACAGGATTAAAGACGGGGTCCACGAGCATCGCGAAATACTGTCTCTCCGCCACGGCGAAGAAAGACGGTGTGGAGCTCATCGCCGCGATCATGGCAGCGCCGGATTACAAGGCACGATTTAAAGATGCGGTGACGCTCTTAAATTATGGATATGGGAACTGCAGGCTCTATAAGGACGAGACGCCGCCGGAGCTTCCGAAGCTCCCGGTCAACGGCGGAAAAGAACCGGAAGTGGAACTTTCCTACGGGGAACCTTTTACATATCTCGGGCTCCACGGCGAGGATTTTTCCGGCATGGAGCGGGAACTGACGCTGGAGGAAGACGTAAACGCCCCGGTAAAGGCGGGGGACCGGCTTGGAACCTTAAGTTACCGCCTGAACGGGGAAGAAGTCGGAAACATCCCTGTCATAGCGGCACAGAATGTGGACACTGCCGGATTTGCTGATTATATGAAGTGGATGACAGGGTGGTGGAGAATGAAAGGTGAAGAAGCTGGTGGTACTTTTCACAGGTAGAAATTTTCGGGATTGAAAATTCAATCTGGCGGTTCCATTTTCCGGAAAAATATTGTATGATGGTAACTATTCAGCAGATCGGTGCATTTACTGCACGGACTGTAAAAAACGATAAAGACACTGCGTGCCTGAAACGTGTACTCGCCCGAAGTTGAAGATTGGCGCAGGCAGCCGCGCCCGGAGCGAGAATGTGTCAAGGCACATTTTTTTTATAACTGAGGAAGAAAAATGGCGGACAGACAGGAGAATAAAAAGACTGTGGTCGTGGTGGATGACGAACCGATCATCCGGATGGACCTCGGTCAGATGCTGGAAGAGTTAAATTATGAGGTAGTAGCGGAGGGCGCGGACGGATTTGACGCGGTGGAACTCTGCAGAAAGAAGAACCCGGATGTGGTCCTCCTGGACCTTGAAATGCCGGTATTTGACGGAATGACAGCGGCGGAGACGATCATCAATGAGAGTCTTGCTGGATGTGTGGTGATCTGCACTGCTTTCGCGGATGAGGATTTTCTGGAACAGGCCGGCCGGATCGGAGTGTCCGGTTATATCGTGAAGCCGGTCGAAGCGAGAAATCTGCGGCCGACGATCGAGATGGCGTATGCGCAGGGAAGACGGCTTGCGAAACAGAAGCTGGCGATCGGTGAGGCGAACAGAAGACTGGAGGAGAACCGTGTGATCGAACGGGCAAAAGGTCTTCTGGCGAGATCAAAACATATCTCTGAAATGGATGCGTACCGGAAAATGCAGAAGACAGCCATGGAAAAGCGTGCACCGTTAGTTTCCGTGGCCCGTGCGATCATCCGCGTGGAGTCCCAGAGGGACGAGGCAAATCAGGCGAAGAAGTGGCTGATGAAGGAGCGCCGGATGACAGAGCAGGAGGCGTACCGTTACCTCGTAAAGGGAGCGGAAAAGGCCGGGCTTACGGTTTCCGCCTTTGCAAAGCAGCTCCTGGAAGAGGAGGCGTAGCATGACAAAAGAAGAACTCATGAAACGCACCGGCCTCTCGGAGGAGGATGCGGAGATTTTAAAACGGACGGAACAGATGCTGCCGATGATGGCGGAGCTTGCGGGGGCCGATCTGTTTATCGACTGTATGGACAAAACGGACGGGATTATGTTTGTCGCAGCCCAGGCAGGACCGAAATATATGCCGTCAGCCTATCAGAAAAGTGTTGTCGGATGTGCAGCTGAGCAAAAGGACGAACCGGCGGTTTACCGGGCGCTCGAGACGAGAACTCCTGTACGGGATATCAAAGCAGTGACTCAGGAGGAAAATACGGTGCGCCAGGATGCAGTCCCGATCCAGGGCGAGGATGGAAGCGTCATCGGGATCCTGATCGGCGAGCGGGACATCAGCAAAGAGATCCGGAGAGAACAGAAATACGAGGCGATGGCGAGACAGCCGGTGGCGTTTGGTTCGGTCGCGTCGAGGACTGAGAGTACCGCAGTCCGGAATGCGAGACGGGAAGTCCATCACCGGGTAAAAAATCATCTTCAGCTCATCGCCAGCATCATGAACATCCAGGCGAGAAAGTCGGAGAGTGAGGAAGTGAAGCAGGCGTTCCGGGAAAACATCGCAAGAGTCCAGAGCATCGCCTCCATCAACGAGATCCTCACGGCAAATGATGAGGGACCGGCGCCTCTGATGCCGTTTCTCGAGAAGTTGAAGAATCAGTTCCTGCTCCTATATGGGGCAGAATATCCCATTGATCTGAAACTTTCCGGCGATGATCTGACTGTTTCCCAGGATCAGGCAACGGACGTGGCGCTCGTGGTGAATGAGCTTGTTTCAAATGCGTACAAACACGCGTTTAAGGGAAGAGAGAACGGGGAGATCCGCGTGATCTTAAAGAACGGAGAGCGATACGCATCCGTGACAGTCCAGGACAACGGGACCGGAACGGAAGAGATCCGGAATGAGGGAAATTTCGGTATGATGCTGGTACAGATGACCGTGAAAGACAAATTAAAGGGAAAAGTCTATGTGGAGAGCGGAGAGAACGGAACCTCTGTCACCTTCGATTTTCTGATTGACAAATCCACGGAGACTGGAATATAATAGACGAAGAAATTGAATATTTCACCGCACAACAGGGTACGGTCTTTTCTGGGAAAATTCTGGGAAAATTTCGGTGAACGGAGGTGAGAATACTGGAACATTCAAAAATGTTGAGCGTTGGGATCGATATCGGGACATCGACATCGCAGGTGATCTTCAGCCACCTGACGATCGAAAATACAGCGGGATACTTCTCGGTTCCTTCTGTGGAGATCGTGGGAAAGGAGATCATCTATAAGAGTCCGGTTTACCGGACACCGCTTCTGGACAGATCCCTGATCGATGGAGCTGCGTTAAAGAAGATCCTCGAAAAAGAGTATCAGAGTGCGGGCGTTGTCCCGGCACAGGTGGAGACGGGAGCCGCCATCATTACCGGTGAATCAGCGAGAAAAGAGAATGCCTCCATGGTCCTCGATGAGCTCAGTGTGTTTGCCGGAGATTTCGTCGTATCGACGGCGGGTCCTGATCTGGAATCTGTGATCGCGGGACAGGGAAGCGGCGCCTGGAAATATTCGGAGGATAACGGCGTTGTCGTTGCGAACCTGGATATTGGAGGCGGAACCACGAACGTGGTCCTCTTTGACGGAGGCGTGATCGGAACGAGAGGCTGCATGGATATCGGCGGCCGTCAGGTGACCGTGGATGAACATGGACGAATCACTTATGTGAGCCCAAGCGCCGCGGCGATCGCGAAGGCGCTGAGACTTTCAATCAATGAGGGTGACCCGGCAGATGAGGCGGTCCTCTCGAGACTCTGTGACGGAATGGCGGAAGTTCTCGAGGAAATGCTCGGGGCGGCGGAACCCACAGAGCTTTTAGAAGAAGTCCGGACAGCAGGTTCCTCAACATTTGAGATCCCCGCAGAACGTCCGATCCGGTACATCTGTTTTTCAGGCGGTGTGGCGGAATGCATCTACCACCCGGGAATGGATGTATTTGCATACGGGGATATCGGGATCCTCTTAGCAGATGCCATCCGGCGGAGCCGCCTGTTCTCAAAATTCCATGTGATCAGCGCGCAGGAGACGATCCGGGCCACAGTGATCGGAGCGGGAACTTACACGACGACGATCTCCGGAAGCACCATCGCTTACGCGGACGGGCTGTTCCCGATGAAGAATATTCCGGTACTCAAACTTTCGGAAGCGGAGGAAAACGACTGCTGGCTGGGAAAGAGCGAAGGACTGAAAGAAAAGATCCTCTGGTTCTTAAAACAGAGTGACAGCTCGAAGATCGTTCTCGCTGTGAACGGAAAGAAAAATCCGGGTTACACGGAATTAAAGACGTTCGCCGCCGCTCTGGGAGATGGAATGCATGCGACGATCCAGACCGGGGAACCGCTTCTCTTTGTTGTCAGGGAGGACATGGCAAAGGCGCTGGGACAGCTTTTGAGACAGAGGTTTTTAAAAGAAAGAAATATTGTGGTGATCGACGAAATCCGCGTGGAGGACAACAACTTCGTGGATTTCGGAAAGCCGGTGATGAACGGTCTTGTCATCCCGGTAGTTGTAAAGACATTATTATTTGGGTAAAAGGAGGAGAGGAAAAAGGAACATGGGATACCATACGATACTTTCCGGACAACGCTTTACCTTTGATTCTGTAAAAGAAGTGATGGCGAAAGCCGGGGAACATAAATCCGGAGATGTCCTGGCCGGTGTGGCGGCCGCATCTGATATCGAACGCATCGCAGCGAAGGATGTTCTCGCAGGAATGACGTTGAGAGAACTCTACGAGAATCCGGCGGCGCCCTACGAGGAAGATGAGGTCACAAGGATCAACATCGACGGATTGAACAGGAAAATATTTGGCGAGATCGCCGGCTGGACGGTCAGCGACCTCAGGGAATGGCTCCTCTCCTATGAGGCGGACAATGAGGCGATCCACCGGATCTCCCGGGGACTGACCGCGGAGATGGTCGCTTCCGTCTGTAAGCTCATGACGAATCTGGACCTGATCTACGCGGCACAGAAGATCCGCGTGACGGCTCACTGCAATACCACCGTCGGAGAGCGTGACATCATGGGAACAAGACTTCAGCCGAACCATACGACCGATAATGTCGAAGGGATTACGGCATCCTTATTTGAGGGACTTTCCTACGGATGTGGAGATGTCCTGATCGGACTGAACCCGGTCAATGATACCGTGTCGAGTCTCGCGGAGGTATTAAAGCGGTTTGACGAGGTCAAACACCAGTTTGACATTCCGACGCAGATCTGTGTACTGGGACATATCACCACCCAGATCGAGGCGGTCAAACAGGGAGCGCCGTGTGACATGATTTTCCAGTCCATCGCGGGCAGCGAGAAAGGAAACCGTGCGTTTGGTTTCTCCGCGGAGACTGTGGATGAGGCGCAGGAGCTGATGAGGACGCAGGGTACGGCGGCAGGACCGAATGTTCTCTATTTCGAGACAGGACAGGGAAGTGAACTTTCCTCGAACGCCCACTGGGGAGCGGATCAGGTGACGATGGAGGCGAGATGTTACGCGTTCGCAAGAAAATATCACCCGTTCATGGTCAATACAGTTGTCGGCTTCATCGGACCGGAGTACTTATATGATTCCAAACAGGTCATAAGAGCAGGACTTGAAGACCACTTCATGGCGAAGCTCTCCGGAATCCCGATGGGATGTGACTGCTGCTACACAAACCATATGATGGCAGATCAGAACGACATCGAGAACCTGTCCTTGCTCTTAGGGGCAGCGGGAGTCAATTACATCCTTGGCGTTCCGACCAGCGACGACATCATGTTAAACTATCAGACAAATGCCTACCATGACATCGGAACGATCCGTGAGATCCTGGGGAAACATCCGATCCCGGCATTCGAGCGGTGGCTTGAGAAGATGGGGATCATGGAAAACGGAAGACTTACAAAGTACGCGGGAGATCCGACGATCTTCATGAAGAAAGGGCGGTGATCGGAGTGCTGAGTAAAGAAGAGATCGACCGGATCGCGGAAGAGATCCTGGCCGGGTTTCAGGCGGGAAAGGAAGAGCGAACGTCCGCTCCCAAAACAAAAAAAGAAATTCCGGGGCTCTCCGGAGTCGCTGATGTGAAGGCGGAAGCTTCCGTGAGAGAAAACAGAAAAAAACAGGAACAGGAGATCCTCGAGGCTGCCGCCGGAAGTGTTCCGAAGGCGGAAACAACGGCGAAAGAGTCAGAAAGCGGAGAGGATGAGTTGAAGGAAAAGGACTGGCGGGCGCCTCTCATCGATAGCCCGCAGGATCCGGATGCCCTGCAGAGGATGATGGCGAAGACGACGGCTCGGATTGGAGTCGGAAGATGTGGTCCGAGATTAAAGACCCAGACGCTTTTAAAGCTTCGCGCCGACCACGCGGCTGCGCGGGATGCGGTCATGATGGATGTCAGCGAGGAACTTGTCTCGGAACTGGGACTTTTCCCGGTAAAGACACTCTGCGAGGACAAAAACGTATTCCTCACGAGACCGGATCTCGGAAGAGATTTCTCTGAGGAGACAAAGAAGGCAATCTCCGAACACTGTGTCCATGATATCGATGTCCAGATCATCGTGAGTGACGGACTTTCTTCCTCCTCCATCGAGGCGAATGCGCCGAAGATCCTGCCGATCGTGATGGAAGGACTAAAAGAGAAAGGGATCAGTACGGGAACGCCGATCTTCGTAAAATTCGGAAGAGTCGCTGCCCAGGACCAGATCTCAGAGCTTCTTAACGCAAAGATCGTCTGCTCCTTTATCGGAGAACGGCCGGGTCTCGCAACGGCGGAGAGCATGAGCGCCTACATTTCCTATATGGCGACAGTCGGAATGCCGGAGGCGAGAAGAACCGTTGTTTCCAATATCCACAAAAACGGAGTCCCGGCGGTCGAAGCGGGAGCTTACATCGTTGATCTTTTAGCTCTGATCCTGGAGAAAAAGGCCAGCGGTGTTGACCTGAAAAAATAGGAGGCAGCATGGCAGGAAAACAGCTGAACACAAAGATCCTGGCAGTGCGGATCATCCCGAATGCGGATCCGATGCTCTTAAAGAACCTGGATGTCCGTCCTGGGGATAAGAGTCTCGGAATCTTCACCACCGACTGCGACGATGTGTCCTACACGGCGGTGGATGAAGCGACAAAGAAGGCAGATGTCCATGTGGCCTACGCGAAGAGCATGTACGCGGGTTCTGGAAATGCCAGCACGGCACTTGCGGGAGAGTTTATCGGGATCCTTTCCGGACCGGATCCGGAGGAAGTGAGAAGCGGACTTCAGGCGGCATTCTCCCTGATCGAGAACGACGCGCACTTTTATGAGGCGAATGAAACGGGAACGGTAGTCTACTTTGCCCACTGTATTTCCCGGACAGGAAGCTACCTTTCCAGTCAGGCGGGAGTGCCGGAGGGAACACCGATGGCGTATCTGATCGCACCGCCGTTGGAAGCTTCCGTGGGACTCGATGCAGCGTTGAAGGCGGCGGATGTGGAGCTTTCCCTCTACTACGGACCGCCCACGGAGACAAACTTTGCAGGCGGACTTCTGACGGGAACTCAGGCATCCTGTCAGGCGGCATGCGATGCCTTCGCAGATGCGGTCTGCCGGATCGCTGAGGATCCGTTGGCATATTAGAAAATGAGATAGAACTACAGAACAGAAAGGAGTGGTCAGATCGTGAATATTGATCGTGATCTGCAGTCGATCCAGGAGGTCAGAGACCTGGTCGCAAAAGCAAAAGAGGCAGAAAAAACACTCTGCACATTTCCGCAGGAAAAATTAGATGCCATCTGTGCTTCCATCGCTTCCGCATGTATGGATCATGCGGAGGAGCTGGCGAAGATGGCGGTCCAGGAGACCGGATTTGGAAAATGGGAGGACAAGGTATTAAAGAACAAGCTCGGCAGCGCAATTACCTGGGAGTCCGTAAAGAACATGAAGACGGTCGGAGTCTTAAGGGAGAATGAGGAGACAAAGGTGACTGAGATCGGCGTTCCGATGGGCGTTGTAGCGGCACTGATCCCGTCCACAAACCCGACTTCCACCGTCATGTACAAGAGCATCATTTCCATCAAAGCTGGAAATGCCATCGTGATCAGCCCGCATCCGGGAGCAAAAAACTGTATCACAGCTACATATAAGATCGTGAAAGAGGCGGCGGAACGCGCGGGTGCTCCGGAGGGAACCGTCAACTGTGTGAGCCTCACAACTGTTCAGGCGACGGATGCTCTCTTAAAGCATCCGGATGTAAGCATCATCCTTGCCACAGGCGGCGAAGCGATGGTCCATGCGGCGTATTCTTCCGGAAATCCGGCGCTCGGCGTTGGTCCTGGAAATGGTCCGTCCTATATCGAAAAGAGTGCGGACATCCCGATGGCGGTAAAACGGATCATGGATTCGAAGACCTTTGACAACGGAACGATCTGTGCATCCGAACAGTCCATCGTCACAGAGACTGAGATCGCAGAGAAGGTAAAAGAGGAATTAAAGAAACAGGGCGGCTATTTCCTGACGAAAGAGCAGTCGGACAAGCTTTCCGGATTTCTTCTCAGAGCGAACGGAACGATGAATCCGAAGATCGTCGGAAGAACGGCACTGAAAATTGCTGAGATGGCTGGGATCACGGTCCCGGCGGGAACAAAACTTCTCGTATCCGAACAGGATCCGATGAATGTCAGCAAGAAGAATCCGTACTCCAGAGAAAAGCTCTGCCCGGTCATCGCATTCTTCACGGTAGACGGCTGGGAGGCCGCATGTGAGCTCAGCATCCGCATCCTTCAGAATGAGGGCGCAGGTCATACCATGACGCTCCACACAAAAAATAAGGATGTTGTCCGTGAGTTCGCCTTAAGAAAACCGGTATCGAGGATCCTTGTCAACACCCCGGGTGCGCTCGGCGGAGTCGGAGCGAGCACAGGTCTTGCACCGGCCCTGACGCTTGGCTGCGGAGCAGTCGGCGGAAGTGCAACTTCCGATAACATCACCCCGATGAATCTCATCAACATCCGCCGTGTGGCATGGGGACTCTGCGAACTGGAGGATCTGAGAAAAGGAAGTCCGGTCCCGAAGGATGAGCCGGCCTGCGAATGCGGTACCAAGACAGATCTGACTCCGGAGGATATCGAGGCGATCACACGTGAGATCATGAAACGACTCGGAGCAGGACTCGGAAAATAATCAAAAAACAAGAAAGAATATATAATTTAAACTATTAGAACAGATAAAACAGGAGGAAATCGATTATGGCAGCATTATTAGCACTTGGAATGGTAGAGACAAAAGGTTTAGTAGGATCCATCGAAGCAGCCGATGCAATGGTAAAGGCAGCAAACGTTACTCTGATCGGTAAAGTACATGTCGGCGGCGGACTTGTGACCGTTATGGTGCGCGGCGATGTCGGAGCAGTCAAGGCAGCGACAGACGCAGGCGCAGCAGCAGCGGGCCGTGTAGGGGAACTCGTATCTGTACACGTTATCCCGCGTCCGCATGCAGAGGTTGAGTCGATTCTTCCGAAGCTGGGGGAATGATCATCTCAGAAGATCTAAGACATGTCACAGCCTGAAAAAGGCTGCGTGAAAGATATCAGGAGGAAACGAACATGGCATCATTACAGGCACTTGGAATGATCGAAACAAAAGGACTTGTCGGCGCGATCGAGGCGGCCGACGCGATGGTAAAGGCAGCAGATGTTACGCTGATCGGCAAAGAGCATATCGGCGGCGGACTCTTGACCGTTATGGTACGCGGCGATGTCGCAGCAGTCAAGGCAGCGACAGACGCAGGAGCGGCAGCAGCAGGAAAAGTCGGAAATCTCGTTTCCGTACACGTTATCCCGCGTCCGCACGGCGAAGTGGAATCCATTCTTCCGCACGTGAGCGTAGTCACAGAGTAAACAAAAGTAAAGGAAACAGCGCATGAAAGTACTGACAGAAATGGAGCTTCGGGCAAAGTGGAAAACCCCGGAGGACGGAGTCTACCATGTGGAAGCCGGGACATTTGTCACGCCGATGGCAAAAGACTTTCTGCGGGAAAAGGGGGTGTCCATGGTCATTGACCCGGAGGAGAAGAAGTCCATGACCAGGACGCCGGTAAAAAAACAGGGAGACCATACCTATATCGATGCAAAAACAGGAGAGGGATACCGGGAGAAACCGGAGAACATGACTCATCTTCGCGGGAATCTTCTTGTGATGAAGACCCATCCCCGGATCGCTTTCCGGGGAAAGGTGGATACGATCCAGGCGAAAGTCCTTCTTCTGATGGCAGAGTACCGGAATGAACCCGGGCTATATAAAGACCTCGCCGATATTTTAAACGGTCTGAGGGAAGTCCTGGGATCAGAAGTAAAGGAAGAGGAGATCGCGGGATTTTCTCTCTTCGGCCTGGATGAGAAGGAGATCCATCGGATGTCCCACCAGGTAAGGGAGACCTTTGGGATGGATCATCCGATCCCGGACGCATCGATGGGAAAAACGGCCCTGGAACTGAACCTTTTGCGGGCAGAGATCCGGGAAGTGGAGCTTGCGGCGGCAAATGCGTTTGAAGACGAAGAAAACGACTATGGGATCATAAAGGCGTTAAACCGGTTGAGCAGCGGAGTCTATGTTGTGTTCTGCCGCCTGCTTTCCGGCTATTACGACAGGATGGAGGAATAACGTGGACAGAGAACAGATTCAGGAGATCATCTTCCGCGTATTGTCCGAATTCGGAAACTGGATGCCGGGACGGGAACCGGAACTGGAATTTCCCGTTGAGGTATCCGCAAAACATGTACATCTGACGGATAAAGCAGTGGAAGTGCTGTTCGGCAAGGGAAAAAAGCTGACGCCAAAGCGCCCGCTCTCCCAGCCGGGACAGTTCCTGAGTGAGGAGCGTGTAACTCTCGTCACTCCAAAAGGAAGGATCGAAAATGTGGCAGTCCTGGGACCGGAGCGCCCCTATGTGCAGGTGGAACTCTCAGCAACGGATGCCAGAACACTCGGCGTTAAGGCCCCGCTCAAAATGTCCGGGGATTTAAATGGAGCCGGGGATGTCTATATCATTGGACCGGAAGGCGTCTACGACGCAAAAGGAAGTGCGATCGTGGCACAGGCCCATATTCATCTCACACCGGATGACGCAGCGAAAGCAGGCGTTTCCGATGGACAGAGAGTATCGGTGACGATCCGCGGGGAGCGTCCGGCAACTTTTGAAAATGTGATCTGCAGAGTCAGCTCCACAGCGGGACTTGCGATGCACATTGATTATGATGAGGCGAACGCGTGCATGCTTCCAAAGAATGCGACTGCAAGAATGCGCCTTCAGACACCGTGCTGCAGCCTGGAAAAGACTCCGGCAAAGCCGCACGCGGAAGAAAAGATCGAACAGAAACCGGCTGTGAAGACGGAGCCGGAGAAAGAAAACATTCCATGTGATGAGCCGGTAAAAAAGCCGGAGACGGTATTTAACGGAAAGCTGATCACGGAAGCAATCGCGAAAGAACTGACTGCACAGAAAGGCGGCACGCTGACGATAAAGAAAGGCGTGATCGTCACTCCATCTGCGAAGGACATTTTCAGCCGGGAAAAGATGGAACTCGTGTGGGAGACAGGGAGGTAAAAAACGATGATGATCTGTCAGGTGGTCGGTCATGTCTGGGCGACAAAAAAAGAAGAAAAATTAAACGGACATAAACTTATGATCGTCCGTGAGGAGACGACGACAACGAGAAAGGGAGCGACGTTTGTCGCTGCGGATTCGGTGGGAGCCGGGATCGGAGAGATGGTCCTTGTTGTCAGCGGAAGTACAGCGAGACGGGCGATCGGCGAGGATGACGCGCCCATCGACAGCGCCATCGTCGGGATCATCGATTCCATGGAGATTTCAAAGGAGAAGAATTAACATGGCAGGACTTACGGAAATCATAAAAGAAGCCGGTATCGTCGGATGCGGCGGAGCGGGTTTTCCGACCCATGCAAAATACTCCGGCGGTCCGGTCGAGACAATTATCGTGAATGGTGCGGAGTGTGAGCCGCTCCTGCAGACGGACCGGTATCTCATGAGAAACTGCGCCAGAAAACTGATCCGGACGGCAGACCGGATCAAGGAAGAAACTGGTGCGAAAGAATTTATCATTGCGTTAAAAGTGGCATATACAAGGGAGATCGAGTCTCTGGAGCGTGCCATTGAAGAGCTTGGCTCCTCTGTAAAACTTCATAAGCTTCAGAGCTTTTTCCCGGCCGGGGACGAGCAGACGATCGTCTATGAAGTGACAGGACGGGTCGTTCCTCCGGCTGCGATCCCGCTTTCCGTCGGCTGCGTGGTCAGCAATGTGGCGACCATCTACGGGATCGGGGATGCCTTTGAGGGGGAACCGTTTACAAGAAAATTCCTGACAGTGACAGGAGAGGTGGCGCATCCGACGATCCTCAGAGTGCCGGTCGGAACACCGGTCAGCGAGTGCATCGCCCTGGCGGGCGGCACGCATCTTTCAAGGTTCATCGTGGTCAACGGCGGTCCGATGATGGGAAAGATGATCCCCATGGAAGAGGTTCCGAACTCCTATGTGACGAAGACTATGTCGGGACTCATCGTGCTTCCGGAGGATTCCGCGATCGCGAGAAGAAACCAGGTGACGGTAAAGCACATGATCAATCAGGCAAAATCTGCCTGCATCCAGTGTTCCTTCTGCTCTCAGATGTGTCCGAGAGCGCTTTTGGGACATCCGATCCGTCCGAACAAGATCATGAGAAAATTGAGCTCCGGCACTCCGATCGGGGAGATGTTAAACGATCCGGATGTAAGAAATGCGGCGCTCTGCTGTGAATGCGGGATCTGCGAGATCTACGCGTGTCCGATGGGATTGAAACCGAGAACCGTGAATTCCATGCTGAAAAAGGAGCTTGCGAAGGCGGGGATCCGCTATCAGAGACCGGAAGGCGTGGAATATACAGCGCGTCCGGAGCGCGGGATGAGAAAAGCCCCGACAGAGCGAGTCGCGTCAAGAGCCGGTGTCGGCGCCTATGAGAACCTGAAGATCGATGATTTCTTTTCTGTAAACCCGGAGGAAGCGGGATGCGTCCGCTTAAGCCTCAGACAGGGGATCGGAGCACCGTCTGTTCCGACTGTGAAGGACGGGGATACGGTGAAAGCAGGAGAGCGGATCGCTGCCTGTCCGGAAAAGAGTCTGGGATCAGAGCTTCATGCTTCCGTGTCCGGAACGGTTTCCATTGATCCGGATGGAGCGTATATCGAGATCCGGACAGGAAAGAGCTGGAGTTATGAAAAACAGGAACCGTAAAAGATACGGAGACAGCCGGCAGTCAGGCAGGATAAAGGAGAGTGGCTATAGTGGAAGCGATCGGAATTCTTGAGAGCAACAGCATCGCGAAAGGAATCGAGGCAGCAGATGCGATCTTAAAAGCAGCAGATACATCCCTGCTGTTTTCAAAACCGGTATGTCCGGGAAAATATACGACCCTGTTTTACGGGGATGTGGCGGCGGTCCAGGCGTCCCTGGAGGCCGGAGAGCGCGTGACGGGAGAGCACACGGTGGATTCCGTTGTGATCCCGAGAGTTCATCCGCAGGTGATCCAGGCGATCAACCTGTCGACAACACCGGAAGGCGTGAATGCGGTCGGAGTCATGGAATTTTACAGCATTACAGCGGCAGTTTATGCGGCCGATGCGGCGGTAAAAGCGGCTGATGTCACACTGATCGATGTGCGTCTGGGGATCGGGATCGGCGGAAAATCGTTCGCGGTCCTGACCGGGGATGTGGCAGCTGTTGAGGAAGCAGTGAAGTGTGGAATGGCGGCAGGAACAGAGAAGGGATTGGCGCTCAGCAGCGTAGTGATCCCGAGCCCGCGCGAGGAGATCTTCGCGGCACTTTTATAATGAGACCTGAGAGGGAGAAGACATCATGACAGAGCAGAATCCTTTTGAGAGTAAACAGAGGATCATCCAGGAGTTCGTACCCGGCAAGCAGGTCACCATGGCCCACCTCATCGCGAATCCGAACGAGGATCTCTATAAAAAGCTCGGCGTCGTCAGCAAGACCCGTGGAGCTCTTGGGATCCTGACGATCACGCCGAGTGAGGCGGCGATCATCGGAGCCGATGTGGCGACAAAGGCGGCAGAGGTGGAAATCGTATTTGTCGATCGTTTTTCCGGCTCCCTGGTCGTATGCGGGGATGTAGCGGCCGTGGATGCGGCCCTTAAGGATGTACTCAGAGTCCTTGGAGAAGTCCTTCATTTTACACTCACAGATATTACAAGATCCTGATGAAAATCAGGATCTTGTAAGTTGGGAAGAAAGTTACTTTTTACGGGTAGGAATTCTCTGAACTGAAAATTCCGTATAATACAGTAGTGGTCGCAGATTTTGCCGATTTGGAATGCGAAGCATCGGCAAAATCCTATGTTACAGTGCGCGGGAGGAGAGAAGACATGAAGAAGATCATGATGGTGGGAAAGATCGGCTGCGTAAAGACGACGCTCAGCCAGAGACTCATCGGGGAGCAGGTCTCCTACAAAAAGACCCAGTCGATCCAGGTCATCGGGGATGATATCGTGGATACCCCGGGCGAATATGTCGAGCAGAAACAGTTTTACAGCGCCCTCATCGTGACAGCAGTGGAGGCGGATGTAATCCTGCTCCTCTGCTCGGCGATCGATGAGCAGAATGCATTTTCCCCGCGGATGGGATCCCTGTTCTCCGGAAAACCTGTGATCGGGGTTATCACAAAGACGGATCTGTGTGAGGATCCTGAGCTCATAGAAGGCGCTTCTGAGATCCTTTCCATGGCAGGGGCAGAAACAATCATCGAGGTCGGATTTGGGGATGATTCCTGCCTGGAGAAGCTCAGGGAGGCAATTGAGACGGCGGAGTAGACATTGTATATTTCGCTAAGAAAATGCAAAGATTTCGGTAAAAAACAGTTCGCTTTTTTTTATTATTTATGTATAATAGATAGAAAATGCAGAATTTGATATCTGAAAGAGCTGCAAAAAACAGAACTGTAAAGGTGAGAAGCGACAGTTCTCAAAATATCGCAGACAATGAGGTGATCCGATGAAAATTGGACAGTTGGCAAAGTTATGCGGTGTCAGTGTTGCGACGGTCCGCTACTATGTAAGTATGGGAATGCTGATCCCGAATGATTCCAGCGCCCAGTACGATTTCTCCGAGCGTGAAGTGGAGGATCTGAATCTGATCTTAAAGATGCGGAAGCATCAGTTTAAACTGAAAGAGATCCAGCAGTATCTGATCCTGACGAGACATTCCAGAATGATCGAGCCGAGTACGATCAATGCGGCGCTGACGATCCTGGAGACAAAGCAGCAGGAAATATTCTCTGAAATAGAGGAACTGAAAAATTCCTACCGGGAGATCGGGGAGGAGATCCACAATCTCCGGGAAAAGGGAACAGCCGAGAGGCGTGTGACGGGGGTGCCGGTGAGTGCCCTGCCTCTTTTTGCGTGTCCGTACTGCGGGGAATCGTTAAATATCGAGGATGCGGAGATCAAGAACGGATACATCATTTCAGGAAAACTCGTGTGTTCCGGTCATGGGAATGGAACGTGTGAAAAGAAATATGAAGCGAAGATCGTTGACGGGATTGTGGAGACCGGAAATCTTTACACCGGAATCTATGATCATCCGGATCTCAAGCGCGGACTGTACCGGGATATGGGACCGGAATTCAGCTTTTGTTTCCAGAGATGCTATGACCGTGTGACAGAGTCTCTGATGAAGGATGATATGAACGGAAAAGTCTTTCTGGAGGCGAATATCAATGGATATTTTTACATGTACAACCATCTGGGACTTCTGCCGGCGAACAGCACGCTGATCCTGATCGATAAATACCCAGAGATCCTCAGGATGTACAAAGCCCTGATCGAACAGTGCGATATCAAATGTCAGATCCTCTATATCGCCGATGCAGGGACGGATTACCCGTTAAAAAGCAGTTGTGTGGACCGCTACATTACGTTCTGCGGGGAAGGCGAATATATGCTGTACCATCAAAACTGTTATCTGATGGATGCTGCAAGGTATTTTAAAGAGGATGTCCGTGTGTATGGTACATATTTAAGCTATGACCGGAGCGCAAAATCCAGAAAAAATCTCCTGACCAAGTATCCGGAAAGTTCAAAACGTGGATTCCAGATGGAATATCTGATGGAGGACTATAAAAAATGTGGCTATGAGCTGTCACTCGAACAGATGGGAGCGATTACAGATTGCGGAGCGAGAGTATATGCGTTCTCCTGCCAGGTGATCGGCGAAGTGCTCAGGATCTATTCATTTACAGCGTGGAAAGCAGGTCATAAACCGGAAAATCTGTAGAAAAACAAAAAAGACGGTAAAACGCGATCAATGCGTTTTACCGCCTTTTTTTGTGGAGAGAGCTGCAATGAGAAGAGCAACAGCACCGCTGACGATCTTTACGATAAAAGTAGCGGTGGTTCCCTCCGGATATGCGATAGAGATGAATGCGAAGTGGTCGCCGATCATGGCGTTCGCACAGGTGCAGAACGCCATTGCCAGGACTTTTCCTCTTTCATCCATGAGTGGGATCATATCGTACATCGGGAGCGGATTTGCCAGGCAGGCCAGCATTCCGGTCACGGAAGGTCCATTGACGCCCATGAGCTTCGCGATCACATTGAGAACCGGGGCGAGAAGTTTTGAGAGGACATGGACAAAGGGATAGGCACCCGCCAGCGTGATCCCGATCATGGCGATCGTCTCAAGCTGTTCCGCCAGGGGATCCATACCGGGGATCACCGTGATCCCGAGTGTCGATTCCACACCCGCGGCTGCGAGAGCCAGGATGATAAATGCCTGCAGGAGGTTTCCGAACGCCCGGAAGATGATCAGGGTCTTCTGCGGAAAGAAGATCATTCCGGCAGCCAGAAGAGCAGCAAGGACGAAGGCGGGAGCTGCGTTGATCAGAGTGTAGTGCAGTGTGAGACCGGAAGCAAGAGCCGCCGCGATGGTCCCGAAAGGAATGGAGATGATCCCGAATACGATGCCTTTGGAGACCGCAGACGCGTCCTCCGGTCGGCAGAGTGTCAGGGCCACCGGGATCGTGAATACGATGGTGGCGCCGAGCACGGTACTCAAAATGACACCGCCCAGCATGATGACGGATGGGTCATTCGTCATGGAGGCTGTCATGTAGTAGCCGCCCATATCGAGACCGAAACATGTTCCGGCGATGATTGCGGGATCGGCACCGATCGCTCCGAAGAGCGGGGTTACAAGTTTTAAGAGCAGTTTTCCGAGAACCGGGGCACTGCACATGATCCCGGCCATTCCGAGAATAAGGGGACCGATGCTGTTTAATCCTTTCACAAATTCATTTCCAAGTCCGAACCGGTTGCGGAAGACCGCCCGGTCCAGGGCACCTAAGACCATGAAGAACATCATGATAGCAGTAACGATTTTTTCCATCTATTTCTCCTAAATATAGAAAGCTGTCAGTCGGCTTTTTCTGATATTCTATCTCTTATGAATGCAATCTGAAAAAG
>ENA-OVGQ01001008-OVGQ01001008.1-human-gut-metagenome-genome-assembly--contig:-NODE-1008-length-33288-cov-5.450998_pt1 | contig 33288 bp, 29 predicted proteins | sample MGYA00237774_ERZ505427 | MGnify/ENA primary metagenome ERZ505427 (study PRJEB26158, sample SAMN06016404) | human gut metagenome | biome: human gut; feature: ankylosing spondylitis patient; material... | reverse complement strand
ATAAGGAAATAGTAAGTCGGGGAACAGATTAGCCAATATAAATAATTATGCAAATGACAATGGTCGAAAGGGCTGTTGTCATTTTTTACTTGCCAAATATAGTAACTGTGAATTATAATTAACTAGATTTGTATGCGCTTTTTTGTTAAAAAAATCACAACGTTAGGTGTATGCAATAAAATATTAGGATTTAGCGTTATACTAATAAGAGCAAAAAGAATAGCAGAAGGTGTTAGACATGAAAAAAAAAGAAAAGACTAATGTTATGAGGGTTCTTGACAGTAAAAAAATAAAATACAATGAGTATTATTACGGCGACACGGAGGCAGTAAGTGGTGTTGATGTGGCTAAGGCTTTGGGACAGAATCCTGAAAATGTATTTAAAACATTGGTAACAACAGGAAAGTCCGGGGAGCATTACGTTTTTATGGTTCCGGTTGCAGAGGAACTTGACCTTAAAAAAGCCGCAAAGGCAGTAGGTGAGAAGTCTATTGCAATGCTTAAGTCGAAAGAGTTGCTTGGACTTACAGGCTACATTCACGGTGGCTGTTCACCAATTGGAATGAAGAAATTGTTTAAGACAACAATTCATAAGACAGCACCGGATTTTGACACTATATTATTTAGCGGTGGAAAAATAGGATTTCAGGTGGAGATACCATTTGAAGATTTTAAGAAAGTAATAAATGTTAATACAGCAGATATAATTGTAGAAGCTGTTTAAAATCTAATAATATATTAATGACAAATGTTATTGAGGTATTAAAGGTTTTATAATTGGAAATACATAAATATTAACAGAGCAGATATAATTTTAAATTCTGTATGAAACACAAGGAGGTAAAAGATGTTTTGTAAAAAATGCGGAAAGTACATACAGCCGGGCCAGAATTTCTGTCCAACGTGTGGAACACCGGTGGAGAACAATAACACCGAAAGTATGGGGGACACAAAAGTTATACCAGGGCTTAATAATATGGAAGATATGGGAGATACAAAGGTTATCCCTAATCTTAATGAATTAGAAAATCAGAAATCTTTTGGAAATAACACAAACTCATTTGACAATATTGACGACAGCGATTTTCCTGAAGAAATCGAATATGTTGAAGACAAAATCGAAGGGTTTGATTTTCCGGAGGAACCTGAAGAAGAATTTGAATTTGATTCAGACGAAAATGAAGAATATGTAGTTGATGATGAAGATGAAATCGATAAGTCAATGATTACAAATGAGAATAAGAAGTTAAACATTATTGCTATTGTAGTTTCAGTTGTAATTGTTATCGGAATTGTAATTGCAGCAATTATTCTTACAAAATCATTTGGAAATGATAACAATAACAACACAGTTGAAACAACAGTAGAAGTAACTACAACAGATGATAGCAGTAATGATGAAACAACAGATGCTGTAACAGATGACAGCGATGACGACAACAATGATAATGCCAATTACACAACAACCTACAAAAAGAGTAGTGATGAAACAACAAAGAAAAAGGTGAAAGAAACAACAAAGAAGGATAAAGCGCCAACAAAGCCTAAGACAACAAAAGCACCAAAGGCTACGCCAAAGCCTACGGAAGCACCAAAGGCAACAGAACCACCTGCAACAGAACCACCTGCAACGGAGCCACCGGTAACAGACGCTTCGGCAGATGAGAAGGTAGAGTAAATAAAAGATCCGCCAGGCTGATAAAACACGCAAAAGTGTTAATAAATCCGGCGGATTTTTTGCGTGAAGATTACTACTTTTGTTTATTTTATTAAAAAATCACTTTACTTTTTAGTAAAAAGTCCCAGTTGTTCCAGTAAAATAGGGACTTCCCTTTTTTTTATAATTTAGTATAATAGAGTGGTACAGTGAAATATATATTGAGACAGGAGATAAAAAATGGAGAAAAAAAATGACTTTAAGCCATTTATCCCCGCAGACAAGGTATTACCTGAGTTTACAGTAACTTCAGTAATTCTTGGTATGATTTTAGCGGTTATATTTGGTGGCGCCAACGCTTATCTCGGATTAAGAGTTGGTATGACTGTATCAGCCTCAATACCGGCGGCAGTTATTTCAATGGGTGTTATTAGAGTTATTATGAAGAAAGACTCAATCCTTGAAAATAACATGGTACAGACAATTGGTTCAGCAGGTGAATCATTGGCAGCAGGAGCAATTTTCACAATTCCTGCTATTTTTATTTGGGCTTCAGAAAAAGGAAGCGGAATTAGCACACCTTCATTCGTTTCAATTGCATTAATTGCACTTTGTGGTGGTATTTTAGGTGTACTTTTCATGGTACCTCTTCGTACAGCTCTTATTGTAGAAGAACACGGAACACTTCCATATCCTGAAGGAACAGCTTGTGCAGAAGTTCTTTTAGCAGGAGAAGAAGGTGGAAGTAAGTCAAAAGTTGTATTTGCAGGACTTGGAATTGCAGCAGTTTATAAATTTATTGCAGATGGTTTAAAACTTTTCCCTAGTGAAGTTGATTTTTCAATGCAGGGCGAATACACAACAGCAGTAGGTATGGATGTTCTTCCAGCCTTAGCAGGTGTAGGTTACATTTGTGGTGTTAAGATTTCAAGTTACCTTTTTGCAGGTGGTGTGTTATCATACCTTGTTTTAATTCCTGCAATTGCTTACTTCGGTGGCGAATCAGCATCAAAAGTTGTTGATGATGCCGGAAAAGCTATTGCATTTAATCAGTTGTCAGCAAGCCAGATTTGGAGCAACTATACAAGATACATCGGTGCAGGTGCCGTTGCAGCAGGTGGATTAATCAGCTTAATTAAAACATTCCCAACAATGATTAGAACATTTAAACATGCAATCAAGGGATTTGGTAAGAAGGGTGACAGCCAGTTAAGAACAGAACAGGATATTTCAATGAAGTTAGTTCTTGGTGGTTCACTTGTAATTGCAGTTTTAATCTGGTTACTTCCAGAGATTCCTGTTAGCTTCCTAGGAGCACTTATAGTTGTTGTATTTGGTTTCTTCTTTGCAACAGTATCATCAAGAATGGTAGGTATTGTAGGAAGTAGTAACAACCCTGTATCAGGTATGGCTATTGCAACATTAATCGTAACAACATTTATCTTAAAGGCTACAGGCAGCACAGGTGCAACAGGTATGGTATCAGCTATTTCAATTGGTACAGTTATTTGTATCGTAGCAGCTATGGCTGGTGATACTTCACAGGATTTAAAGACAGGTTACATCGTAGGTGCAACACCTAGATTACAGCAGATAGGTGAATTAATTGGTGCTATTGTATCAGCTTTTGCAATCGGTGGAGTTATGTACCTTCTTAACTCAGCATGGGGATTTGGTTCAGAACAGATTCCTGCACCACAGGCTACACTTATGAAGATGGTAGTTGAAGGTGTTATGGGTGGTACATTACCATGGGTATTAATTTTCATGGGTGTATTTATCGCCATCGTTGTTGAAGTTCTTGGAATCCCTGTATTAGCATTCTCAATTGGTCTTTACTTACCAATTTACTTAAGCACACCTATTATGGTTGGTGGTGTTATTAAGTGGTTTATCGATAACAAGAGAAAATATGCTAATGACGAAGAAAGAAAAGACGCATCAGATCGTGGTATACTTTATGCAGCAGGTATGATTGCAGGTGAAGGTATCGTAGGTATCATTCTTGCAATATTAGCAGTTGTTAACGTTGCTGATAAGTTAAATCTTTCATCATTATATGGTGAAAGTGGAGCTTTCCAGACAGTTGGTAACTGGGTAGGATTAATTGCATTTGTATTATTACTTTCAACATTATTCCACTTTACAAAAGGAAAAAAGACTATAGAAGTGGACGCAAAAGAAAAATAAAAAAATAAAAAAAATATGTATTTCAGTGAGAAAAAGGCACTGCTGCAATTATGCAGTAGTGCTTTCTAAATAAAAATGGAGAGTTCATGAAAGAGAAGAAGAATTATATTGATAACATTCCCAGAATTAATGATATGAAATGGGAAGTTTTAGAGGATGGAATAGTAGAAATCACAGTAGAAAATACCGGATTTTATAATAAAGTAGCACAGAGATTATTTAAGAAGCCACGTTACAGTTTTATTAAATTAGATGAATATGGAAGTTTTGTGTGGCAGCAGATTGACGGCAAAAAAAGTATATATGAAATTGGAAAAGAACTTGGAAATAAGCATAAGGGTGCTTCAGATCAGTTATATGAAAGACTTTCAAAATATTTTGGAATATTAGAACGCAATAAATATATTGTTTTTGAAAAATAAAGCCCTAAGGCAGTGAAAAGGATAAAAAATGAAACCATCAACAGTAATTATAGGTATAATTTTATTTGCCATAGCAACAATGATTATATATGGCTGGGGAATCGTAAAACAAAAAAATCAAACAAAGGATTTAATGAATTTGCTTTTTAGCAAAGGACAGGATAAAATAAAAAAGTATTTAAAACAGAATGAATACATTACAATATCGCAAGTTGAGCAGATTTGTGATGGGCTTGAAGCGAAACAGCCTTTTTCGCAAAACAGGGCTGTTGTAAAGAATAAGCAGGACTACGCAAAGAAGCTTATAGAATATATGCTAAAGACTAACCAGATTGAAAAAGAAGGTAGCCGTTATAAATGGCACAAGAAATAAGGAGGACATTATGGCAGTATTATCAGAGTTAGAACCAAACAAAGTGTTTAAATATTTTGAGGAGATTTGTTCAATTCCTCATGGTTCAAATAATTTAAAACAGATAAGTGATTATCTTGTAGATTTTGCAAAAGCACATAATTTAAAATATAGACAGGATGATGATTTAAATGTAATTATTTGGAAAGACGGATCTAAGGGATACGAAGATTCAGAACCTGTAATTCTTCAGGGACATATGGATATGGTTGCAGTTCAGGAAGCTGATTGCAAGAAGGATATGGAAAAAGAAGGATTAGACTTAGAAATTAACGGAGATTTCATTTCAGCTAAGGGAACATCTCTTGGTGGAGATGACGGAATTGCAGTAGCTTATACATTGGCAGTTTTGGATGATGAAGAAATGGCTCATCCACCAGTCGAAGCTATTTTTACAGTAAATGAAGAAATTGGAATGCTTGGCGCTGCAACAATTGATGTTTCAGATCTTAAGGGACGTCTTTTTATGAATATGGATTCAGAAGATGAAGGTGTGTTTACAGTAAGTTGTGCCGGCGGTGCATCAGTAATATGTAAGATCCCATACAAGAGAGATCTTGTTAACGCTCCTGTAATCGAGATTAAATTACACGGTTTCACAGGTGGACATTCAGGTGTTGAAATTATTAAGGGACGTGTAAATGCAAACTGCGCAATGGCAAGAGTTCTTCTTAACGTATTCCAGAATGTTGGTATGAGATTAGTTTCTGTTAACGGTGGTGAAAAAGACAATGCTATATCAAAATTAAGTGAAGCAGCAATTGTTGTACTTCCTGACTCAGTAGATAAGGCTAAAAAGATTATCGAAGATACTTTTGCAGACATTAAGGAAGAGTACAGGGTTACAGATCCTGATGCTAACTTAACTTTAAATGTAAGAGAACCAGATATGGTTGATGCCTTTACAGACGCAGCTACACTTGCAACAATTATTGCAATGGTTAATATGCCTAATGGAGTTCAGAGAATGAATCCTGAAATTGACGGTTTAGTACAGACATCACTTAATATGGGAATTTTAAGAACTGAAATGTTAGAAGTTAAGATGACATTTGCAGTTAGAAGTTCAAGCGAAACAGAAAAGCAGTACTTAATTGAAAAATTAAAATCCCTTACAGAAATCTTTGGAGGAAGCGTAGAAATAGTAGGACCTTACCCTGGATGGGAATATAAGGCAGATTCAAGATTACGTGAGGTAATGGTTGATGCTTACAAGGATTTATATAATGGTGAAGAACCTGTTGTAGAAGGAATTCACGCAGGACTTGAGTGTGGAATCTTTGCATCTAAGTTACCTGGACTTGATGCTGTATCATTTGGACCACAGATGAATAATATCCATACAACAAATGAAGAATTAAGTATTTCATCAACACAGCGTACATGGGAGTTAGTTGTTAAGGCACTTGCAGCGTTGAAGTAGGCAGGAAGCGTTAATGTCAAAGCTGGGTGTTTCCAGATAAATAAGAATTTTTTAAAGAGCGGATGTTTCAGTTGAGCATCCGTTTTTTTTTTGAAAAAATTATCTGTAATGACAGAACTTTACAGATTTTCTTCATATGTATTTACAACTGTCTTGTCAGTTCCATATGTTTGTGCTATACTAAGTGGCAATGTAGAAAAAATATGGCAATTTAAGTCCATATAGCACATTAGGAGGAAGAAATGCAAACAGATATTTTGATAGTAGGCAGTGGTTGTGCAGGTTTATATTGCGCACTTAATTTGCCGAAGGACAAAAATATATTAATGATTACAAAGGATATAGTAGAACATAGTGACTCCTATTTAGCACAGGGTGGAATGTGTATGCTTAAAGATCCTGATGATTTTGACAGTTATTTTTATGATACAATGAAAGCAGGCCATTTTGAAAATGATACTGCAGCAGTAGAAACTATGATAAAGGAATCACCTGATTTGGTGAAAGACCTTTTAAGTTATGGGGTTGATTTTCAGAGAGATGAAGATGGAAATCTTGCCTATACAAGAGAGGGCGCCCATGCCAGAAACAGAATCGTTTATCACGAGGACATTACAGGCAAGGAGATTACAAGCCATTTATACGAGCAGTGCAAGAAACTTGATAATCTTACAATTAAGGAACACTGGACAATGGTCGATTTGTTAACTAAGGACAATTGCTGCTATGGTGTTGTTGTAAGAAAGGATGACGGTTCACTTGATACAATAACTGCTAATTATACAGTTTTGGCTTGTGGTGGAATCGGAGGTATTTACAGATATTCAACTAATTACAGACATTTAACAGGTGATGGTATTGCAGTTGCAATTAAACATGGTGTAGAATTAAAGAATGTAAACTATGTGCAGATTCACCCAACAACTTTTTATTCAGAAAAAGAAGAGGACAGAAGTTTTCTGATTTCCGAGTCTGTAAGAGGTGAAGGTGCCAAGTTATATAACAATAGTAAGGAAAGATTTACAGAGGAACTTCTTCCAAGAGATATTCTTACAGGAAATATCAGAAAGGAAATGAAGAGAGAAGGTAGCGAACATGTATGGCTTTCAATGAAGACTATTGATCCTGAACAGTTGAAGGAACACTTCCCTAATATTGTTGAACATTGTAAAGAACACGGATATAATGTGCCTGATGAAATGATACCTGTTGTTCCTGCTCAGCATTATTTTATGGGAGGAATAAAAGTAAATCTTCAGAGTAAGACTTCAATGGATCAGCTTTATGCAATTGGCGAAACAGCCTGCAACGGAGTTCACGGAAGAAACAGACTTGCCAGCAACTCATTATTGGAAAGTATGGTTTTTGCCAAGAGAGCTGCAAAAGAAATGACAGCAGAGTTTGATAAGACCAAAACAAAAAGCTTTGACAATGTTGATTTCACACCATATGAAGACAAGAAGAAGCTTGAAAAAGAATACAAGCAGTTAATTAGAGATGAAATCGATAAAGAAAATGCAAAAATGAATGATAAAGAAAAACAGGAAAATTAATCTTCACAATGCTTAAAAATTTGAAAGATTATTTGAAAAAGACCGTGAAATTATTTGAAAAGTCGATAAATTATTTGAAAAACATAAAAAATTATTTAGAAAACTAATCGAAATTTAATACAAAAACTAGGAGGAAAAATATAAAATGTTTGATCCAATAACATTAAAATTATCAGTAGATCCACTTATTTTAAGTGCATTAAAGGAAGACGTAACAAGCGAGGACGTAACAACTAATTCAGTTATGAGAGAGGCTTGCATGGGACAGGTAGACCTTATTTGTAAAGAAGACGGAGTTATCTGCGGACTTCAGGTTTTTGCAAGAGCTTTTCAGTTATTAGATGAAAATGTAGAAGTTGATTTGTTAGTTAAAGATGGCGACCAGGTTAAAAAAGGTCAGCTTATGGGAACTGTAAAAGGTGACATCAGAATTCTTTTAGTTGGTGAAAGAACAGGACTTAATTATCTTCAGAGAATGAGTGGTATTGCAACATATACTAATTCAATTGCGAAATTATTAGAAGGCAGCAAGACTAAGCTTCTTGATACAAGAAAGACTTCACCTAATAATCGTATTTTCGAAAAATATTCTGTTAGAGTTGGTGGCGGAAATAACCACAGATACAACCTTACAGACGGTATTTTGCTGAAAGACAATCATATCGGTGCAGCAGGTAGCGTTGAAAAGGCTATCCAGATGGCTAAGGAATATGCTCCTTTCGTAAGAAAGATTGAAGTGGAAGTTGAAAGCTTAGATATGGTTCGTCAGGCAGTTGAAGCCGGTGCCGACATTATTATGTTAGACAATATGGACCATGATGTAATGAAGGAAGCTATTGAAATAATTGATGGAAGAGCTGAAATTGAAGTATCAGGAAATGTAACTAAGGAAAATATTTCTAAATTAGTAGATTTGGGAGTTGATTATATTTCAAGTGGTGCTTTAACACATTCTGCACCTATTATGGATATCTCATTAAAGAATCTTCATCGTATTTAATAGAGGTGAGAAATGGGCGGAGAAAAAAGAAGAGAGAATCTATTAAAAATTTTACAGGAAAGTGAAAGTGCAGTATCAGGAACAAAACTTGCCACAAAGTTTCAGGTAAGCCGCCAGGTTATCGTTCAGGATATAGCATTACTTCGCGCAAAAAATCACGATATAATATCAACACACAAAGGCTATGTACTTCTGGACAAAGGAAATATTCAGAGAGTTTTTAAGGTAAAACACAGTGCCGAAAAGATGCTTGATGAATTAAATCTTATAGTAGATTGCGGTGGTAAAGTGGAAGATGTATTCGTATACCACAAGCTTTATGGAGTAATACGTGTTGAGATGAATATAAAATCCAGAATGGATGCAAAGAGATATGTTGATGGCATAAAAGGAGGTGTTTCTGTTCCCCTTGAACAAATCACCTCAGAATACCATTACCATACAGTAACAGCTGACAGTGTGGAAACATTGAACATAATACAGGACCAGTTAGACAAGCAGGGTTACCTTGTGGCACTAAGAGACTACGAGCCTGTAGACTTCTGGAGTAATACAGAGGCAGAGAGTTAGAAAAATTTTCGGTTGGCAAGAATATAATAATATATAAGTGAACAACAACAAATCAAGCTGGAAATAGCATTTGTAATTGTTAGTAAATAAAATATTGATTAATATGGTTGCTCCGTTGGAATATTGGAGAATGTTCCGGCGGGGCAGCTTTTTTAAATGATTGTAGTGTGAGTGGTGTAATGGCAGGATAGGTATAGTGGTAGCCATAGAAAAGCCGGATTCATTATGAATCCGGCGTATAAATTTATATATTTAATTAGTACAATTCTAATCCAGGGATTTATTTCTGCTTTCCTTTTTCGATTGCTGCATTTACAAATCCTAAGAATAAAGGATGTGGTCTATTAGGACGGCTCTTTAATTCAGGATGTGCCTGTGTTGCAATGAAGAATGGATGTGAAGGAATTTCAATCATTTCTACAATACGTCCGTCAGGAGAGATACCTGATAACTTCATTCCCTTTGAGGTAAGGGCTTCTCTGTAATCATTGTTTACTTCATAACGATGACGATGACGTTCATGAATTAATTCTTCTCCATATAATTTATAAGCAAGACTTTCTGTATCCAAGTGACATGGATAAGAACCAAGTCTTAAAGTTCCACCGATATCTGTAATACCTTCCTGGTCAGGCATAAGACTGATAACAGGATGTGTAGTTGCAGGATTAAGTTCAATACTGTGAGCATCACGGAAACCAACTACATCTCTTGCAAATTCAACAATTGAAAGCTGCATGCCAAGGCAAAGACCAAGGAATGGAATATTGTTCTCTCTTGCATATTTGATAGAAGCAATCTTACCGTCGATACCACGGCTGCCAAAACCACCTGGGACAAGAATACCTGAAACATCACTGAAGATTTCAGCAGCATTCTCATCAGTAACTTCTTCTGAGTCAACCCATTTAATATTAACAGTGCAACGGCTTGGATAACCGGCATGTTTTAAAGATTCAACAACACTAATGTAAGCATCATGTAATGCAATATATTTTCCAACTAATGCAACTGTAACTTCCTGAACAGGATGCTTAGCTGCGTCAACCATAGCCTTCCATTCGTCAAGGTCAGGTTCAGGACAATCAAGCTTTAAGCTCTGGCAAACAATTTCTGCAAGATGTTCTTTTTCCATTGCAAGAGGAGCTTCGTAAAGCATATCAACTGTAAGGTTCTGAACAACGTGGCTTGCAGGAACATTACAGAAAAGACTGATTTTGTCTTTAAGATTGTCGTCAATTTCGTATTCAGTACGACAAACAACTACGTCAGGCTGAATACCAAGTCTCTGTAATTCCTTAACACTCATCTGGATAGGTTTAGTTTTCATTTCTTCAGATGCAGGAAGATAAACCATAAGAGCTACGTGAATAAGAATACAATTCTCACGTCCAACATCATGCTGGAACTGTCTGATAGCTTCAATATATGGCTGTGATTCAATATCACCAACTGTTCCACCTACTTCAATAATAGCAATTTCAGTTTCTTCTGAAAGACTGCGGTGAAAACGACTTTTAATCTCGTTAGTAATATGCGGAATAACCTGAACAGTTCCTCCACCAAAATCACCATGTCTTTCTTTTTCAAGTACAGACCAGTAAACCTTACCGGTTGTAACGTTAGAATTTCTTGTTAAACTTTCATCAATAAATCTTTCATAATGACCTAAATCAAGATCAGTTTCAGCACCATCGTCTGTAACGAAAACTTCTCCGTGCTGAATAGGGTTCATAGTACCTGGGTCAATGTTAATATAAGGATCAAACTTCTGCATTGTTACCTTGTAACCACGAGCTTTCAAAAGACGACCCAAAGATGCAGCAGTGATACCTTTTCCGAGACCGGAAACAACACCGCCTGTTACAAATACATATTTTACTGCCATGAGACATTCCTCCATTTGTATAATACACTATGATGTTTAGTAGTTTTGGGGCTAAACATCATCTGAACATAAAAATTCACCTTACTAGTGTACTACAATCAAAAAATTAATTCCATAGGAATGTAAAATTTTTAAAAGTTTAAACTTTTTTTATCAAAAATTCACATTATTTACAAAGTATATGGTATATTATTAAAGTCTAAATATATACATAAAAGATATGCAGAATTTAAAGAAAGGGAAGACTTGATGGATAATAATACTAATAGGAATAATCCGAAAAACGATAGGGATAACAAGAATCAAAAGAAAAATCAAATAATAGGCATAGTGGTTGCACTTGTAGCCGCATTTCTTTTTACAACATTAAGCTCATATATAGTTGATTCAATGACTACCAAGGAGATTAGTTACAATCAGTTTATAGCTTTGCTTGAAAATAATAATGTGGAATCAGTTGTTTTCAATAACAATAAGATAGAAATTACACCTAAAGATAATAATGGAAACATTATAAAAGTAAAATATTGGACAACAGAATTAAATGACCCTGAACTTATTCAGGAATTAAAAGAAAAATATACACAGGTAAAATTCAAAGGAGAACAGCAGAGTAGTTCGTCAAACTTTTTGCTTATTTTGCTTGAATGGGTATTACCTTTTGTTATGTTTTATGTATTACTGACATTTATAATGAAGAAAGCAGGCGGTGGCGCAGGCGGTGGAGTTTTTGGTGTCGGAAAGAGCAATGCCAAGGTATATGTTCAGAAGGAAACAGGTGTTACGTTTAAGGATGTGGCAGGTCAGGAAGAAGCTAAGGAATCAGTAGTTGAATTGGTAGATTTCCTTCATAATCCGGGCAAATATACAGAAATCGGTGCCAAGCTTCCAAAGGGAGCATTGTTAGTAGGACCGCCGGGAACAGGTAAAACATTGTTGGCTAAGGCAGTTGCAGGAGAGGCTAATGTGCCATTTTTCTCATTGTCAGGTTCAGACTTTGTGGAAATGTTCGTAGGTGTAGGTGCTTCAAGAGTAAGAGATTTGTTTAAGCAGGCAGAAGAGAATGCACCATGTATCGTATTTATCGACGAAATTGACTCAATAGGAAAGAGCAGAGACTCAAGATATGGCGGTGGAAACGATGAAAGAGAACAGACATTAAATGCACTTTTGGCAGAAATGGATGGTTTTGATACATCAAAGGGTATTTTAATACTTGCTGCAACTAACAGACCGGAAGTACTTGATCCGGCACTTTTAAGACCAGGACGTTTTGACAGAAGAATTATTGTAGACGCACCTGATTTTAAGGGCAGACTTGAAACTTTAAGAGTTCATTCAAAAGATGTTAAATTAGATGAAACAGTAGATCTTGATGCTATTGCAAACATTACAAGTGGTGCAGTAGGTTCTGACCTTGCCAATATGGTTAACGAAGCAGCAATCAACGCAGTAAAATGTGGTAGAAGAGCAATTTCTCAGGCTGACTTAATGGAAGCAGTTGAAGTTGTAATTGCCGGAAAAGAAAAGAAAGATAGAATTCTCAGCAAAGAAGAAAAGAAGATAGTTTCTTACCATGAAGTAGGTCATGCATTAGTAACAGCATTACAAAAACATGCAGAACCGGTACAGAAGATTACAATAGTTCCAAGAACAATGGGTTCATTAGGATATGTTATACAGGCGCCTGAAGAAGAAAAATATCTTATGTCAAAAGAAGAATTAAATGCAAGACTTGTAACATTCCTTGCAGGTAGAGCAGCAGAAGAAATTGTATTTGATTCAGTGACAACAGGTGCATCAAATGATATGGAAAAGGCTACAAAGATAGCCCGCTCAATGATTGCACAGTATGGTATGTCAGAAAAGTTCGGCTTAATGAGTCTTGAACAGGTTGAAAATCCTTATTTAGGAAACAGAACAACTCTTAACTGCAGTGATAAGACAGCAACAGAGATTGAAGAAGAGGTTAAGATTCTTCTTAAAGAAAAATACGAAGAAGCTAAGAAGCTTCTTAGAAATAACCGTACTAAGCTTGACAAGATTGCAAAATTCTTATACGAAAAAGAAACAATCACAGGCAGGGAATTTATGGATATTTTTGAACAGTGCGAGAGAGAAGAAGCTGAAAAGGCAGAAGCTTCTAAAACACAGAATACAGAAAATAATGCAAATGCAGAAAATTTAGATACACAGAATACAGAAGCATAGAATGCAGGTAATTTAGAAACTACTGAAATGTAGAATACAGATTGTTTGTTCAAAAACAAACAGCACAAAGATTATTACCGGATGACTATATGAAAGCTGACACCTTTGATTATTCAAAGTTGTCAGCTTTCGTAAGTTAGTCTGTAGAATAAATACGATTTTATAAAAGCAGGTAGAACAATGGGTGAATTTAATTTTGCGGAAGAACTAAAAAAAATGCCACAGACACCGGGGGTGTATTTAATGCACGATGCCCACGATGATGTTATTTATGTGGGAAAAGCTGTTAATCTTAAAAGGCGTGTAAGCTCATATTTTAGAAAAAGCACAAAAAGAACAACAAAAATAGAATCCATGGTTTCAAAAATAAGAAGGTTTGAGTATATTCTTACAGATTCAGAACTGGAAGCATTAATACTTGAATGTAATCTGATTAAAGAATACAGACCCAAATATAATACAATGCTTATGGATGACAAAACATATCCTTATGTAATGATTACAGTAAGTGAGGATTATCCACGAATTGTTTTGGCGAGAAGGATGAAGAAGGACAATAATAAATATTTTGGACCTTTTACAAGTAGTGCAGCAGTTAAAGACACCATAGATTTGTTACAGAAAATGTATCAAATTAGAAGTTGCAACAAGGCTATTGTAAGTGATGGCACATATACTGCTGATGGAGAATATAAGAATATTCCAAAGATTAATGGAAGGCCTTGTCTTTATTATCATATTGGACAGTGCAAAGGTCCCTGTCAGGGATATATTTCCAAAGAAGATTACAGGGAAAATATTAATAAAGCCATTAAATTCTTAGAAGGCAATTACACTCAGACAATCAAGGAGCTGGAGAAAAAGATGCAGGAGGCATCAGCTAATCTTGATTTTGAGAAAGCAATGGAATGTAGAGATTTGATTAATAGCATTAATCATGTTGCGGGAAATCAGAAGATTACAACTCATCAGTTTGAGGATAGGGATATAATTGCTTATGCAGAGGAAGGAAACGATGCAGTTGTACAGGTGTTTTTTGTTAGAAATGGTAAGCTTATCGGTCGTGAACATTTTTATCTTACAACTGTCCCGGGAGATACCGGCAAAGATATTCTTACAAGTTTCATAAAGCAATATTATATTGGAACGCCTTTTATTCCAAGGGAGCTTTTGGTGCAGGAAGAGGTGGAAGAGCCGGAACTTTTGTCACAGCTCCTTAGCAGAAATCAGAATTATACAGTAAGAATTGTAAATCCTAAAAAAGGAAGTAAGGAGAAGCTTGTTGAACTTGCAGCAAAGAATGCAGGCAATCTTTTGGAACAAAATAAAGAAAAATATAGAAGGGAACAAAAACGTACTGTAGGTGCAGTGGAGGAAATAGAGGAACTTATTGGTATTACGGGAATCCATAGAATGGAAGCCTACGATATATCCAATACTAACGGTTACGAGTCCGTTGCATCAATGATAGTTTATGAGGACGGAAAACCGAAGCGTAATAATTATAGAAAGTTTAGAATTAAGTCTGTTAAGGGTCCTGACGATTATGCCAGCATGAGAGAAGTTCTTACAAGAAGATTCCGTCACGGAATAGAAGAACGTGAAAAGCTTGATATGGAAGAAAAAGACTACAAACTTGGAAGTTTCAGTAACTTCCCGGATATTCTTATGATGGATGGTGGAAAAGGTCAGGTAAACATAGCTCTTGAAGTTTTGGACAGCCTTAACCTTCATATTCCTGTTTGTGGAATGGTAAAGGACGATAACCATAGAACACGAGGACTTTATTACAATAATGAGGAAATTCCTATAGCAAAGAATTCGGAAGGATTCAGACTGATTACAAGAATGCAGGATGAAACCCATAGATTTGCAATAGAGTATCATAGAAGTCTTAGAAATAAAAAACAAGTACATTCAATACTTGATGACATTCCGGGAGTAGGTCCGGCAAGAAGAAAGGCATTAATGAGAGAATTTAAATCCATTGAAGGAATTAGGGAAGCTACAGTGGAACAGCTTAGTCAGGTTGATACTATAAGCGAAAAAGTGGCAAAGGACATATACAAATTTTTTCATTAATTAATATATACAAAAAAAAGCTGTAATGTTAAAATAATGTATGACAATGAAAAATGGTCGTGAAAAATTATACTTGTAGCGAAAGGAGCAAATTTATGAAAAAAATTAAATTTACAAAAATAATAGAAAACTACAATTTAAAGAATTATATACCTGAAATTGATACGGATAAGATTTATATTAATACTCCGGAAGTTAATAGACCGGCGTTACAGTTAGCAGGTTTCTTTGATCATTTCGATAAGGAAAGAGTACAGATTCTTGGAAACGTGGAATATGCTTTCATTGATAGTATGGAAAGACAGAACAGACTTTGGGTGTACGAAAAGTTAATGAGTAGTGGAATTCCATGTCTGATTTTATGTAGAGGGCATGAAGCAGATGATGATTTGATTGAAGCAGGAAGAAAATATAATGTACCTGTTTTAATGACAGAATGGACTACATCAAGATTTGATGCAGAACTTACAAGATGGCTTAATGTTCAGCTTGCACCGTGTATTACAATCCATGGTGTTTTGGTAGATGTTTATGGTGAAGGTGTTTTGATTATGGGTGAAAGCGGAATCGGTAAAAGTGAGGCAGCCCTTGAATTAATTAAGAGAGGCCATAGACTTGTAACTGATGATGTTGTAGAAATAAGAAAGGTAAGTGATGAAACATTAATTGGTGCATCACCTGAAATTACTAAGCATTTTATTGAATTAAGAGGTATTGGTATCATAGATGTTAAGGCTTTATTTGGTGTTGAAAGTATTCTTGACACAGCCAATATTGACATGGTTATTAAGTTAGAAGAATGGGATAGAAGCAGAGAATATGATAGACTTGGAATTGAAGATAATTATACAGAATTTCTTGGAAATAAAGTAGTTTGCTATTCTATTCCTATCAGACCGGGTAGAAATGTAGCAGTTATTGTTGAGTCGGCATCAGTAAACCACAGACAGAAGAAGATGGGTTACAATGCTGCCAAAGAATTATATAAACGTGTAACTGACAATCTTATGAAGCAGAATGACGAGGAGGAATAGGAGAAAATTATGAAAAAGTATTGTTTTGGAGTTGACGTTGGAGGAACAACAGTTAAAGTAGGACTTTTTACAGTAGAAGGTCAGCTCCTTGATAAGTGGGAGATTATTACAAGAACAGAAAATAATGGTGAAAATATTTTATTTGATATATGTGAATCATTAGAAGCTAAGTTAGACGAAAAGTCTATTGATTTAGATGAAGTTAAGGGAATCGGCATTGGTTTGCCGGGACCTGTTTTAGATGACGGAACTGTATTACAGTGTGTTAACTTAGGTTGGGGCAAGTTTAATGTATCAGAAAAAATGTCTGAAATGTTCCACGGAATAGAGGTTAAGGCAGGCAATGATGCCAATGTTGCAGCTCTTGGTGAAGCGTGGAAAGGTGGCGGAAAGAATTTTGATGATATCGTTATGGTTACACTTGGAACAGGTGTAGGCGGAGGTGTTATTTTAGAAGGAAAAATTCTTACAGGACATAACGGTGCAGCAGGCGAAATCGGTCACATGCATGTTGAAGATGGTGAAGAACTTAACTGTAACTGCGGCGGTTGCGGATGCCTTGAACAGTATGCATCAGCTACAGGTGTAGTGAGACTTGCAAACAGATATATTGCAAAGAATAGTGAATCAACTAAGATGACAGAATTTGGTGAAGACATTACAGCAAAAGATGTTTTCGACTTGGCAAAAGAAGGAGATAAGGGTGCTGTAGCTGTTGTTGAACAGATGAGTACATATCTTGGAAAAGCCATGGCAAGTATTGCAACAGTAGTAAACCCACAGGCATTTATTATTGGCGGTGGTGTAAGTAAGGCAGGTCAGTATCTTATTGATGCCATTGCAGATGTTTATGTTAAATATGCTTTCCCAGCTTGTAGAGAAGCAAAAATTGCTCTTGCAGAATTAGGAAATGATGCAGGAATTTATGGTGCGGCAGCACTTATAGTATAAAAAGTAACTAGAGGTTTTAGGAGGATTCAATGGATAACGCATTCATAGAAAAGATTAAAGAAGTAGTTGGAGAAAAATATGTAAAAGAGAATGAGAGCATGGCATCTCATTGTACTTTCAGATGTGGAGGAAACGCTGAATTATTTGTAACTCCGGGCAGTATTGATGAGTTAACACAGGTTGTAGCACTTTGTAGAGAGAATAATGTGGAATTTCTTGTTATAGGAAACGGAAGCAATCTTTTAGTTAAAGATGAAGGCTACAAGGGTGTAATAATCGAAGTTAATTCAAGAATAAGTTTTGTTGATGTTATTGGTGAAGATATTGTAGCCGACGCAGGTGCAAAGCTTTCAGCAGTGGCAGTTACTGCAATGGAGAACGACCTAGGTGGTTTTGAGTTTGCTCACGGTATTCCGGGCAACATTGGTGGTGCCGTAATGATGAATGCAGGTGCTTATGGTGGAGAAATGAAACAGGTTCTTAAATGGGTTAAGGTACTTGATAATGAAGGAAACATTATTACACTTGATGCATCTGAGCTTGAAATGGGATACAGAACAAGCATTATTGAGAAGAAAGGTTATATTGTTCTTCAGGCAAGAATTGGTCTTAACATTGAATTCTCAGAGGATATTGGTTTGATTATGCAGATGTTTATGCAGAAGAGAAGAGCAAGTCAGCCACTTGAATATCCAAGCGCAGGAAGTACTTTCAAGAGACCTGAAGGATATTTTGCAGGTAAATTAATTGACGATGCAGGGCTTAGAGGATACAGAGTTGGTGGAGCAATGGTATCAGAAAAGCATTGTGGTTTTGTAATTAATTACGATAATGCCACAGCAACAGATGTTATTAATCTTATGAAGGATGTACAGGCTAAAGTTAAAGAGAAGTTCAATGTACAGTTAGAACCTGAAGTTAGAATTATCTAAAAGTCTAAGTATGAGGGAGTACAAATGCGATTAGTAATAGTAACAGGTATCTCAGGGGCAGGCAAAGTAACTGCCCTTAAGATTTTTGAGGATAACGGGTATTATTGCGTAGACAATCTGCCAATAGATTTAATTGAAAGTTTTGCAGATATTCTTTTTGGACAGACTAATGAAAAGAATAAAGTTGCAATTGGAGTAGATATCAGAAGTGGAAAAAATCTTGAGAAGATGTCAGAAGTTCTTAAGAATATGAAAGCAAAAGAACAGAATTATGAGATTTTGTTCTTAGACTGCAACAATAATACTTTAATAAAGAGATTTAAAGAAACACGAAGAAGTCATCCAATGGGTGACAGAGATAGTGTTGAAAATGAAATTAATGAAGAGAGGGCAAAGCTGGAATTTTTAAGAGAACAGGCTGATTATATAATCGACACCAGCAATCTTCTCGTAAAAGAACTAAGAGGAGAAATAGAAAAGATATTTGTTTTAAACAGAGATTACAGAAATCTTTTTGTTACAATAATGTCTTTTGGTTTCAAGCACGGTGTTCCGGCAGATTGTGATTTGGTATTTGATGTAAGATTTCTTCCAAATCCATATTATGTGCCTGAGCTGAAACACAAAACAGGTAATCAGAAGGAAGTACAGGATTATGTTTTGAACTCGCCTGTGTCACACGAATTTCTTAATAAATTAGTAGATATGATTAAATTTCTTATTCCAAACTATATTGAAGAGGGAAAGAATCAGTTGGTTATAGGAATTGGTTGTACAGGTGGTCATCACAGATCAGTAACAATAGCTAATGAATTATATAATCAATTAAATAGTTCAGACGCTTCTTATGGAATCAGATTATCTCATAGAGACATAGACAGATAGTAGAAATAGTAGGAAGTGGCATGAGTTTTTCAAGTAAGGTTAAAAAGGAATTAGCAGGTCATATCAGTAATGCAACACATTGTCGAATAGCAGAAATTGCAGCTATTATTTCTATGTGCGGAAGTGTACTGATAGACGTTGATGAAAAGTATTCCATAAGAGTCAGAACTGAAACCGATTCAACGGCAGAAAAGTTTAAGACTTTGGTGTGGAAAACATTTCATATAGATGCAAAAATTGTTGTAAAAAAGAATGCATATTCAAAAAATGCAGAGACATATACTATTACAATAAAAGATCACAATCAGGCAATGAAAGTCTTAGAGGCAACTAAATTAATTGATGATCAGGGGCAGATAGGAGAGAATCTTTCAGTGACCAATAATGTTGTTATAATGAAAGATTGTTGCAAGAGAGCCTTCATAAGAGGGGCATTTATGGCAGCAGGTTCGATAAGTGATCCTAACAGCTCTTATCACTTTGAAATTAAGTGTAATAACGAAAAAAAGGCTGAGCAATTAATAAAATTACTAAATAAATTTAATATTGAGGCAAAAACAGTTGCAAGAAAAGGTCATTTTGTGGTATATATCAAGGAAGGCGAAGGAATAGTTGATGTTTTAAATGTAATGGAGGCTCCGGTAGCTTTAATGGAAATGGAGAATGTCCGAATCCTAAAAGGCATGAGCAACTATTACAATAGGCAGGTTAATTGTGAGACTGCCAACATTAAGAAGACAGTAACAACTGCATGCAGACAGATAGATGATATTAATTATATCATTGAAAATGAGGGCTTAGAATATTTGCCTGATAAGTTACAGGATATAGCAACATTGCGAGTTGAAAATCCTGACGCTTCGTTGCAGGAGTTAGGTCAGATGCTTGAACCGCAATTAGGAAAATCAGGGGTTAATCACAGATTGAGAAAGATTTGCCAGATTGCAGAGGAAATAAGGGGAATCCCCAAGGAGGAAAGGTTATAATGATAACAAAGGATGTAACAATTGATATTAAGCAGGCTACAGATGCAAGTCCGGTGGCAAAATGCGTACAGTTAGCTAGTCAGTTCAAGAGTAAAATATATATTGAAAATGGAGCTACAAAAGTTAATGCTAAGTCAATCATGGGAATGATGGCATTAGGAATTCTTTCAGGAGAAGAAGTAAAAGTATCTGCTGAAGGAGACGACGAGCAGAATGCAATTGATACAATGGTAAATTACTTAACAGCTAATTAATAGAAAATAGCATGAAATAAAAAATCCTTTCTGTCGGTGACGGAAGGGATTTTTTTGTAGTGATTACGTGTCGTAGATATAAAGCTTGTCCACATTCAAACTTATACATATCTGCCCATGGAAACATATTCCAAGCTTTATAGTATAAATTCAAAGGCAATTAAACCCGGTAATTCCCCATAAGTCTTTGCTCTTAATTCTAATATATAGTATAATTATTTAATTAGCAGTAAGGTTAATTAGAAGAATATAAAAGAATTAAAGAGTAACATAAAAGTAGACTATAAAAAGAAGAATAACAGTGAACATATATTACCAAAAAGAAAGGAACAGCTTATGAAACTTATATCATGGAATGTTAATGGAATCCGTGCCTGTGTTACAAAGGGCTTTATGGATTTCTTTAATGAAATAGACGCGGATATTTTTTGCATACAGGAATCAAAGATGCAGGAAGGACAGCTTGAACTTGAAATGCCGGGATATTATCAGTATTGGAATTATGCTGAAAAGAAGGGATATTCAGGAACAGCGATTTTTACAAAGAAAGAGCCAATGGATGTGAAGTATGGCATTGGCATAGAGGAACACGACCACGAGGGAAGAGTTATAACGTTGGAGTTTGAAGATTTCTATATGGTTACATGCTATACGCCAAATTCACAGAACGAACTTAAAAGACTGGATTACAGAATGCAGTGGGAAGATGATTTTAAGACATATCTTAAGAAGCTTGAAGAATCTAAACCGGTAGTTTTATGTGGTGATTTGAATGTGGCACATAAGGAAATAGATTTGAAAAATCCTAAGACTAACAGAAAGAATGCAGGCTTTACAGATGAAGAACGTGAAAAGATGACTAAGCTTTTAGATGACGGATTCATAGATACATTTAGATATTTCTATCCTGATTTGGAAGGAAAATATAGTTGGTGGTCATATAGATTTAAAGCCAGAGAGAAGAACGCAGGATGGCGTATTGACTATTTTATTGTATCGGAAGCATTAAAGGAAAAGCTTGAAGGTGCTGACATTCACACAGAAATACTTGGCTCAGACCATTGCCCAATTGAACTTGACTTGAATATATAAAGACAAAATAACAATTAAACAGGTGATTATATATGAATTTTGCACATTTACATGTCCATACAGAATACAGTCTGTTGGATGGATCAAGTAAAATTAAAGAAATTACAAAAAGAGCCAAAGAGCTTGGAATGAACAGCCTTGCCATAACAGACCACGGTGTTATGTATGGATGCATAGATTTTTACAGGGCAGCACTTGAAAATGGAATAAAGCCTATTATCGGATGTGAAGTGTATGTGGCACCGGGTTCACGTTTCGAAAAAGAAGCAGGGGACAACGAAGACAGATATTATCATTTGATTTTGTTGGCAGAAAATAATGAAGGATATGCAAACCTTTGCAAAATAGTTTCAAAAGGATTTGTGGAAGGATTCTATTACAAACCACGAGTTGACTATGAAGTATTGGAAAAATACCACGAAGGAATTATTTGCCTAAGCGCCTGTCTTGCAGGAGAAGTACAGAAGTATCTGGCAAGAGGGGAATACGAAAAGGGAAAAGAAGCTGCCTTAAAATATGAGAAAATATTTGGAAAGGGTAATTATTTCCTTGAAATGCAGGACCACGGTATTCCGGAACAGGCAACAGTTAACCAGCAGCTAATGAGAATGAGCGAAGAGTTGGGAATTGACCTTGTTTGTACTAATGACGTACATTACACTTTTGCAGATGATGTGGAGGCACACGATATACTTCTTTGTATTCAGACCGGAAAGAAGAAAGCTGATGAGGACAGAATGCGTTATGAGGGGGGACAGTTCTACCTGAAATCACCGGAAGAAATGTACCGGCTTTTCAAATACGCACCTCAGGCAATGGAGAATACACAGAAAATCGCCGACAGATGTAATGTTACATTTGAGTTTGGAGTAACAAAGATTCCAAGTTTCCCTGTGCCGGAAGGCTACACATCATGGACTTACCTAAAAGAACTGTGCGAAACAGGACTTCACAACCGCTATCCTGTTTTTAAGGGAGAAGTTGACCAGAACTGTCATTTGACAAAAGAAGAACTGGAAGAAAGATTAAATTACGAATTAAATACAATAAAGAACATGGGATATATTGAATATTTTCTGATTGTTTGGGATTTTATTCATTATGCCAAGTCTAACGGAATTGCAGTTGGACCGGGAAGAGGTTCAGCGGCAGGAAGTATAGTTTCTTATTGTTTGGAAATAACAGATATAGAACCTATGAGATATAATTTGCTCTTTGAACGATTCCTTAATCCTGAGCGTGTATCCATGCCCGATATTGACGTAGACTTTTGTATTGAAAGACGACAGGAAGTTATTGACTACGTAGGTAGAAAATACGGAAAAGACCATGTGGCGCAGATTGTGACTTTTGGAACATTAAAGGCAAGAGGTGTAATAAGAGATGTTGGACGAGTTCTTGATATGCCATATGCTCAGGTAGATAATATAGCAAAAATGATTCCACAGGAGCTTAACATTACTCTTGATGGAGCTTTAAAACAAAATAGAGAATTAAAAACATTATACGATTCAGATCCAGAGGTAAAATACCTTATTGATATGTCAAGAAGACTTGAAGGACTTCCACGACACGCATCAATGCATGCGGCAGGTGTAGTTATTTGTGGAAAACCGGTAGACGAATACGTGCCATTGTCAAGAGCGGCAGACGGTTCAATTACAACACAGTATATAATGACTACTTTGGAAGAACTTGGACTTTTAAAAATGGACGTGCGAATTGTTCGCTAACGAAACACTTCCGAAAGGAAAACAAGTTAGCGGAGCAAGGAAATGAAATATCAGAGTACAGTTGGTACAAAAGAGGCTAGAGCCCGCCCGCTGGAAAAGATAAAGTAAAGAACTTGTTTAACTGTTTGTTTGATTAGAATAGTGAAAATCTATTTGTTGGGTAAATGTCGATACCCAATCCCCTAATACTCCGTTATGCTGTTTGGTCTTAATATCAAATGGTATAAAGCACGGTGAAGTCGGCTGAAAAGTGCCTAAATGGATGAAATATACAAGTAGTATTGGTACAAAAGTGGCCAGAGCCCACCCGTATGAAAATATAAAGTAAGAAATATGGTGACAAAGTAAGTCGGGGGTCCTTAAGAATAAAATCTTTGAAATGTAATAAGCCTACACACCAGGAACTACCGTATGAAAGGCTCGTAATTTAAGACCGAAACGAAAGTTTCGTTGTCCCCGTAGGGACTTTAGTCGTAGTAATTTTATTGTCCATTGAAATTACTATACTTATCCGGTAAAGGTTAAGTGTTCTTATCCCATTCGACTAAAGGGAAAAAGAATGGCTAACGGGCTAAAGGTAGAGGCTAAGTTACAATAATAAAGGATAAAACAAACGGAACAATTGAACCCTGAAAGAAAATGGTAATGCTATTAAGAGCAGATGTTTCTAACAAATAGGAAATGATTTGTGAATTTAGGGGGCAGCAGCCCGTAGTAGTAATGAAGTAGAGTAATGTCTATGGAGCGAAGGGGCATAGTCGTAAATAGGATATTGTAAGATAAGTTTAATTGTTAAGGTAGCCGATGAGCGAAACGAACTAACCATGTTATAAAGTGTCACGGAGGTGATGCCAGTGGGGACAAAACTTAACAGAGTTCCAAAGAACGAAAAGGAACTTAATAAACTCTTACAAGACATTTATATAAAGGCAAAAACAAGCTATGAAAATGACATAGAAAGCAATTTTACAGGTATATTGGAGATAATATCTTCCGAACCAAACATAGTGTCAGCAATCCACAAAATCAAATCAAATAAAGGTAGCAAAACTGCTGGAATTGATGATATGGATATAACTGATTATCTTAAAAAAGGCTATGATGAGGTTATAAAGGAAATACAAACCAAACTACTACACTATGAACCCAATATGGTTCGTAGAGTATGGATACCAAAACCTGGTAAGACTGAAAAAAGACCTTTAGGAATTCCTACAATTATCGATAGAATAGTACAAGAATGTGTGCGAAACATATTAGAACCCATTGCAGAAGCCCAATTTTTTGAGCATTCATACGGGTTTAGACCTATGAGGTCAGCTGATATGGCAGTAGCGAGAATTAAACACATAAATTTTCACGCTAAATGTTATTGGGTTGTCGAAGGCGACATCAAAGGTTTCTTTGATAATATCGACCATAATGTTATGATAAATAGCTTATGGGACATCGGCATACGAGATAAAAGAGTGCTATGTATTATTAAACAAATGCTTAAAGCAGGGGTTATGAAAGAATGTAGTAAAAGTGAGATGGGTACACCACAAGGTGGGATAATATCACCATTACTTGCTAACATTTATCTTAATCGATTCGATAATTTTATTACAGGAGACTTTGAAAGAAAGAAACTAAAAAAGACTTTTAGTAGAAGAGACGGGGAAATAAGTGCTATGAGAAAACATAGTAACCTAAAAACCTGCTATTTCGTTAGATATGCAGATGATTGGGTAATCCTAACAGATAACCAAGAAGATGCAGGAAAACTTAAATATAAAGCTAAAAGATACTTAAAAGACACGTTGAAGTTAGAATTGTCAGAAGAAAAAACATTAATTACAAATGTTTGTAGCAAACCTATTAAGTTTTTAGGGATTGAAATCCGAATGGCAAAGAAAAACGGAAAGCTGGTTAATAAAGTTTCACCTGAAAGAGTCAGATTCCAAAGAAAGATGGAAGATTTAAGTCGAGAATTATTCTATATTAGGAAAACTTCTACATTAGATAAAGAAAGACTGATACAGAACATCACAAGGGTCAATTCAATTATAGTAGGTCTTATAAATTATTATAGTATGTGTGACCAAATAAGTGTTGTAATAAGGAAATATGCATGGTTGTTGAAATATACAGCATACAAATCACTTAAACGCTACGGAGGTCAATGGATTAGAGCGAAGGATGTTGCAAATCTAAGCGGATTGCACTATGGGCATCAAGCACATATACCAGCAATCAAATACAAAGATATGTATATTGGAATAACTGATATAAACTTTGCTAAATGGGAGAATCCAAAGCAGAAAAATCAAGAAGAAAATCCATATACACCCGAAGGTAGGGAACTTTACAACAAGAGAATGCAACGAAAAGGGCTTAGGGTTCGAACAGATGAAGTAAATTCAACAGAACACGCACTCTACATTAGGATGAGTAAAAACCCGCTATACAACTTTGAATACTTTATGAATAGACCATACACATACAATAGAGATAAGGGCAAATGTAAAATCTGCGGAGGGTATATAGAACCAACCGAAGTAAGAATACATCATGTCGAAAAGAAATTGCCGATGGACCAAATAAACAAGGTCAAAAACCTAATAACAGTTCATAAATATTGTCATGATTTAATTCATAGTGAGAATGAGCCTTCAGGGTTGTCAGAAAAAACATTAAAAAATCTTGCAAAATATCGCAAGAAACTTAACCAACAAATTAAATGATTTATCTATTCATATAGCGTGTGGCTCATGCAAATGGATATAAATGGCATAAGATTAAATAAAGTTGGTTACAAATTAAACAATTCTGAAAATATCCAAAAGTAGATTACCGTAGTCTACTATTTACGATGGAACGCCGTGTGCGATGAAAGTCGCACGCACGGTGTGAAGTGGGGGAAAACGACCCGTAACATTAAGTTGACGGTGTTCGTTACCTATCACTATTTTTTGGGGCTTAGAAACTTAACTGTAATACAGAATGCCCAAAGATTCATAAAGAAGAACAGAGGCATAGAACTTGACCTGATGAAAATAGACTACAATGACAAAAAAGTTTTGGATTATATTGGAACAGGAAATACAGAGGGAATATTCCAGCTTGAAAGTGCCGGAATGAAAAACTTCATGAAGGAACTTAAGCCTCAAAGCCTTGAAGATATTATCGCCGGAATAGCGTTGTACCGTCCGGGGCCAATGGATTTTATTCCTAAATATCTTGAAGGAAAAAATAATCGAGATAGCGTTACTTATGACTGCCCACAGTTAATTCCAATACTTGAGCCAACCTATGGATGTATTGTTTATCAGGAACAGGTAATGCAGATAGTTAGGGATTTGGCAGGATATTCACTTGGCCGAAGCGACCTTCTCCGTAGAGCAATGTCAAAAAAGAAACAGGCAGTAATGGAAAAGGAACGCCAAAGCTTCGTGTATGGAAACCGGGAAGAGGGCGTAAAAGGTTGTATCAAAAACGGCATAAGTGAAGAGATTGCAAACAAAATCTACGATGAAATGATAGACTTTGCAAAGTATGCATTTAATAAGTCCCATGCGGCAGCTTATGGCGTGGTGGCTTACCAGACAGCATACCTTAAATATTACTATGCAGCAGAATTTATGGCAGCAATGCTTACTTCTGTAATGGATATTTCAACTAAGGTAGCAGAATATGTTTACTCATGCCGTTCAATGGGAATAGAAATTCTTCCACCAGATATTAACGAAGGTGAAAGTGGATTTTCGGCTAAGGGCAACAGCATACGATATGGACTTACAGCCATAAAGAATGTTGGTAAAAACATTATTGACGGCATAGTTGAGGAAAGAGAAAAACACGGCAAGTACACTGATTTGGAAGACTTTATTACAAGAACAGCCAATCTTGGTGTAAACAAAAGAGCAATAGAAAACTTTATCAAAGCCGGTGCCTTTGATTCACTTAATGCCACAAGAAAACAGATGATGATGGTTTACATTCAGATTCTTGACGGGGTAAACAAGGAAAACAAAGACGCATGGGAAGGCCAGATGTCTATTTTTGATATGGCAGATGACAGTACCAAAGAAAAGTATAAAGTAAAAATGCCTGATGTAGGAGAGTACACCGTTGACCAGAAATTAGCTTTTGAAAAAGAAGTTATTGGAATATATGCCAGCGGTCATCCACTTCAGGCGCAGGAACAGAAATGGCGTAAACACATAACAAATATGTCAATTGATTTCACCGAACCTGAAGAAGGGGAAGAGTCAAAAGTTCCTGATAAGAGCAAAGTTGCCGTAGGCGGAATCATTAGTGCCATAACAAAGAAGTTTACAAAAACAGGACAGCAGATGGCTTTCATAACATTGGAAGACTTAGTTGGAACAGTTGAAGTTGTAGTATTTCCAAGACAGTTTGAGAGAAGCCGAATGTTAATGGAAGAAGGTCAGAAGATTTTTGTAAAAGGCGAGGCAAACATAGAAGAAAATTCTGCAGGAAAAGTTTTGGCTAACTCAATTGTATCTTTCGACCAGGTTCCGTCAGAACTTTGGATAGCCTTTAAAGACAAGGAAGAGTACATGGCAAAGGAGAAAGAACTACTTGAAACATTACTTCTTCACAAAGGTGGTGACAAGGTAATGATAGCTTTGGCAAAAGAGCGTCAGCAGAAAGCATTGCCAATAGAATACAGAGTTGATGCCAATAATCAGTTTATTGAAGAACTAAAGAAAACTTACGGACAGGATTTTGTAAAATTAAGAGTTTAATATTCAAAAGGAATTATAATGACTAATTTAAATATAAATTTTAAGAAAATGCTTAAAGAAACAAAATTCAACGCTGCCAGAATAATAATAGTTGGATTTCTTTGTGTGATAATAGTTGGAACATTAATGCTAATGTTGCCGATAAGTTCAGCTAAAGGGCAGTGGACGGATTTTGTGACAGCATTATTTACAGCCACCACATCAACCTGCGTAACAGGATTGGTTGTGGCAACTTATGCCTACTGTAGTCTTTTTGGAAAAGTAGTCATATTAATACTTATACAGCTTGGCGGGCTTGGAATTATCAGCATAGCCACAGGCGTATTAATTATAATAGGCAAAAAAATAAACTTAAAAGAAAGACGATTAATTCAGGAGTCATACAATCTTGACACAAGTCAGGGCGTTGTTTTGCACATAATAAGAATATTTTCGGGAACCTTTGCAGTGGAAGGCATTGGAGCAATACTTTACAGTTTTAGATTTATTCCAAAATACGGAGTGGCTAAAGGCGTGTGGTATTCTGTGTTTCATGCAATTTCAGCTTTTTGCAATGCAGGAATCGACCTTCTTGGAGACAACAGCTTTATGGCGTACAAGGGAGATGTGCTGATTAATATAACGACAATGTTCCTTATTGTGGTAGGTGGAATAGGCTTTATAGTATGGTGGGATATTTTGAAAAACATAAATAATATTAGAAATAAAAAGTACCCACTTCAAAAATTCTCTGAAAGGTTGTCACTTCACTCCAAAATAGTTCTTACAGTAACGGCAATTGCAATATTTGGAGGAGCAATCTTAACATTTGCTTTTGAATACAACAATCCTGAAACATTGGGAACTTTAAAGACAGGTGAAAAAATTCTGGCCTCATTCTTTCAGTCAGTAACTCTTAGAACAGCAGGTTTTTGCACAATAAATCAGGCGGGGCTTAGAAATGCCTCAGCGCTTCTTGCTTTTTTCTTAATGATAATGGGTGGCTCACCAATGGGAACTGCAGGAGGAATAAAAACAACAACAGTAGCGTTGTTGTTCCTTGATGTAAAATCAGTTGTTACGGGAAAAAACGCAACAGAGGCATTTAAGAGAAGAATAAACAGAGACAACATTAAGAACGCATTGGCAGTGATGACAATGGCCATTAGCATATTAATGATTGCAGTTATAGCACTTACATTTACGGAAACAGGTTCTCTTACCCAGATATGCTATGAAGCATTTTCGGCAATAGGAACGGTAGGTTTAAGCATGAACTTTACGGCAAGTCTTTCTCTTGCAGGCAGGCTAATAATTATCGTCTTAATGTTTTTTGGAAGAGTAGGACCTATAACAATAGTAATGGCATTAGCGAGAAAACGAAGAATAGACCAGCACATAAAGGACTTACCTGAGAAAAAAGTGCTTATAGGATAGATTAAAGAAAGGACAGCATTAATGAAAGAAATCGCAGTATTCGGACTTGGAACTTTAGGAAAAAGCCTTGCCATATCATATTCAAATATGGGTGGAAAAGTTATAGCCATAGACAAGTCACAGGAAAAAGTAGATGAAATATCAGATTATGTTACTTTTGCCATTCGTGCAGACCTGACTGAAGAAAACGTAATTAAAGGTCTTGGAGTGTCAAATGTGGACGTGGCAATAGTTACAATAGGTGAAAACTTTGAGGCAAGCATAATCGTAACTGCCGTATGTAAGGAAATAGGAATCCCTTATATAATAGCCAAGGCAAACGACAAATTGCAGGGCAATATTTTAACTAAAGTTGGGGCAGACGAAATAGTTTATCCTGAAAGTGAAACAGGAATCAGAATGGCAAAGAACCTTGCTCACGGCGAAAAGTTTATGGATATTGCAGAAATATCTGACACATTTAGCATAATAGAAGCAAAAGTTCCTGAAAGTTGGGTTGGAAAGAATCTAATGGAATTAAGCCTTAGAAAAAAATATAAATTTAACATTATAGCAATAAAAAAAGAAGGAAAATACAAAATTAATCCTGACGTTAACATTCCTTTTAAACATGGAATGCATTTGGTAGTTTTAGGCGAAACAGAAAAAATGGCAAAGGTATTTAAGTAAAATGGTAATAACATCAACATCAAATGAACAAATAAAAAAATTAATACAGTTAAAAGAAAAATCAAAAGTACGAAAAACAACAGGAACATTTACAGTGGAAGGCAAGAAAATGTTTGTTGAAATACCGGCAGAGGATCTTGTAAGTGTATATGTTTCAGAAACTTTTTTGAAAGAAAACGGTGAACTGGTAAAAGACAAAAAATATCAGATAGTAAGCGATCAGGTATTTAAGAAAATATCAGATACAGTTACACCACAGGGAATAGTTGCCGTTGTAAAGCAGAAATCATACAGCATAGACTACATTATAGAAAAAAGAAACAAGGAAAAAAGTTGTATAGTAGTGCTTGACAGACTTCAGGATCCGGGAAATATGGGAACAATTGTAAGAACCGGGGAAGCAGCAGGTATATCAGGCATAATAATGAGCAAAGACAGTGCAGACATATACAATCCTAAAGTTATACGTTCAACAATGGGTTCAATATTCAGAGTGCCTTTTTCAATAGTAGATGACTTGGCAGCAGCAGTTGACACATTAAAGGACAACGGCATTACAACATATGCTGCCCACTTAAAGGGAGAACTTTACAATTCAGGAAGCCTTACAAAGGACTGCGCACTTTTAATCGGCAATGAGGCAAGGGGCTTAAGCGAGGAAATATCCACAAAGGCAGACAAGCTAATAAAAATTCCAATGCACGGAAAAGTTGAATCTTTAAATGCAGCAGTTGCAACAGCGATACTAATGTATGAGGCGGCAAGATAAAATAAGCTGATGAAAGGTAGTAGAAATTAAAGTGAATTGGTTATGACAGAATTTAATGGATTTAACTGATTTCGTGAGTTAATATTATGGTAGTGTATGATGATAAAATTTTAGAGGAGTTAATTGTAGAAAAAAGAAATGGTTTTCATATATTAGCAATGAGAAAAAGCATTTATATATAATGAAACAAAGAGAGATATTGACTTTTTAACAAAGAAAGGTGAGAGCTGGTTTAAAGCTATCAAAAGGTTTGTATCATATGCAACAAGTAAAATATAAAATAATAGGAATAACTATTAGTATTACTTGTATAGCATTGATGAGTATAATTATTTATGATTGCAAAGAGAGAGTAAAGAAAGAAAAACAAATACGAAAAAAATTAGGGGTATTTGTTGATATTATATTGGACATATTAGATTGGTATCAGTTAGTGATAGTAATTATAGTCGGATTAATTATAGGGGTGATTCTAATTATATATTCATAAACAGTAAATAGACATTGATTATAATGGGAAAAAATAATTAGCTAATATAATAACAATAGTGCCTATGTAATAACTTTAGTATAGGGGTATAGAAAAAAGGATTTTATTATCTGCAGAAAGGTGGTAAAAAATGGTAGATATTTGTGTTGTAAAAAGAATGTTATCTGAAAAATACAAAATATACAATGACAAATCGAAGTTATGTATTACGCAGAATATAGAAGCGGAGTTTCTGGAAAATGAAATCACAATAATGTGTTGGGATTTTGAATATGTGTACTATTCCTTTGACTACCGTAGTGAGAAAGAAATGTTTGAAAGTATAAATTCTTTTATTGAAACACTTATAGATAGACCTGTTAAGATAAAAGAATATTATTACAAAAATAAGTTATATAAAAGAACTTTAAATCAACAAGATGATAAAGGTGTTTGGAAAAAAATAGGATGTTCAAAGCGATTTTCGATTATTTTCAAAAGAAAAAATATAAAAATGGTTGAAAAAATATTCAAAAATAAAAAAGAGGAACGTTATGAATGTTACATTGAAGGGAAACGGTGAAAAAATTATTTGTATACAACAAAAAGAACAAAAAGTAATATATAACGGAGAAAATACTCTAATAGATAACAGAATGCCGATTTCTCTTTCGTCTGTCAATACGAAAACAATAGAATTATTTTATTGTATATGTAAATTTCCGCTACGATTAATAGTAGCAATATTTGATATAGTATTTATATATGGATTATAGATTGTTGCATAATTTTTGCTTTAATAGTGAAAATATCATTAGAGTATCATAAATTTTGCAATATCAAAAGACAACTCAATCTACAAAAAAAGAATAAGAATGGGTTTGTAAATTATTAAATTAGAATAAAAAGAATAAAGAACCCTGTGTTGTACCGATTCGATGTACAACACAGGGTTTTGTTTATTATAAAGCACCAAGTGTTTCAATTGCTTTGTTTGCAAGTATTTCGTCAAAGTGTTCCATATAGAAAAGTTCTTTGGCATATGTTGGATTCTCACGAACTCCGTGTTCAGTAAGAATACTGTATATACGGTTAAGTTTCTTACCCTGTGAAGCTTCAACACATAAAGATAAGTAATACTTGTCATTGAATGGTGACTTGTATACTGAGCTGTCACCTTTAAATGTTGGAGCAATCAATCTTGAAACATCAATTACCTGGCTTAAACTGTCGAATATATAAATGCTATACAACAATGAATCATCGTTGTCATCTTTCTTGTCATTAGCGGAAGCGTCAATATCTTCCATGTCATCATCAAATTCTTCGAAATCTGTAAGGTCCATATCGGAATCTTCTAAGCGTGAAAGAATACCGTCTTTCATCTCCTTAGAAAAGAATTTTGAGAGATGTTCTTCGGTTTCGGAAGGATTCTCAACCTTGGTTATAACAAGGACGATGGTTTCAGGAGAAACAGGTATTGCTTCTACCATTAGTGGGATGTCATTGACCTCAAAACCGAAATCATCATTAGCCTGCTGCATCATATCCTGAAAAAGTTCACGGGTTTTGCCTGTTCCGTAAGCCAATTCACTAAGTTTAATGTTGCGGTCAGCTAAGTCTTCCTTACTCAGAGTGCAACGAATCTGATTATCATTGATTTTTTCAATTTTCATAAAAATCACCTCTCTATCATTAGATTCGTGTAAATTCAAAATAATTAAAACAACTATTTCTTGCTATTAGTATATCCAATATCTTAAATAGTGTAAAGTTATTAAGGTAGTAAAATCTTACAAATTGTAGTAAATAAAGCTTTTATGTAAAAAAATATATAAAAAACAAGTATTTGCAAAATAAAAAATTGCTGTAAAACAAAAATCCAAAATAATATTAGCCCAATTGCATAAGCAAATATGAAATAAGACCTTTTAAT
>ENA-OVGQ01000983-OVGQ01000983.1-human-gut-metagenome-genome-assembly--contig:-NODE-983-length-33811-cov-6.041563_pt1 | contig 33811 bp, 15 predicted proteins | sample MGYA00237774_ERZ505427 | MGnify/ENA primary metagenome ERZ505427 (study PRJEB26158, sample SAMN06016404) | human gut metagenome | biome: human gut; feature: ankylosing spondylitis patient; material... | reverse complement strand
AAATTATAAATTTCTACACGCTGGTAGATTTCGAGAAAGTGAGATAAATTTTGTATTTTGTGAGCGGGAGCTGTACGATGGTACTGCCCCCGAGCAAAAGACAAAAAGCACCAAAAATAGCTTGGACTCGATGTCCAAGCTATTTTTCAATCCCTCCGTGTGCAACAAGTTGCACCCACCTCCCTTTGCAAGGGAGGCAAAAAGGTTTATTTAATTTCGACGAGGTGCGCTTTAGCCACTTTATCAACAGTCCAACGGCAGTAACGCAAAAGCGTTACTGCCGTTAACTTTTATTTTATTACTTTATATCCTGCGTCTGTTATAGCTTTTTCAAGTACGGATAAATCCACATCTTTTTCAAGTTCTGCCACTGCTTCGCACTTTTCGTGGCTTGCAGTTGCTTCTTTTACACCGTCAATTGCTTCAAGTGCTTTTTTAACAGCTGCCTCGCAATGCGGGCACATCATACCCTCTACCTTAATAGTTTTAATCACAGTTTTTTCCTCCTTATTATTATCAGCAGTGATATTAAGTTTAATGTCGACTGCTTTTTTCTTTTTATCGTGCTTTGATGAATGAACATTAACAAGATTAAGCCTAAGCGCATTAGTTACAACACAAAAGCTTGAAAGGCTCATAGCCAATGCGCCGAACATCGGATTAAGTGTCCAGCCAAATATCGGAATCCATACACCTGCTGCAAGCGGAATACCGATAACATTATAAATAAATGCCCAAAACAAATTTTCGTGTATATTTGTAAGTGTTTTTCTGCTTAATCTGATTGCAGATGAAACATCGGTAAGTTTGCTGTTCATCAATACAACATCGGCGGCATCAATTGCAACATCAGTGCCTGCACCGATTGCAATGCCCACATTTGCACGGGTAAGTGCCGGTGCGTCGTTTATTCCGTCGCCCACCATTGCAACCTTGCCGAATGACATCAATTCCTTAATAACATTCTCTTTTCCGTCGGGCAAGACATCGGAAATAACATTATCAACACCAATCTGCTTACCGATTGCCTTGGCTGTTTTTTCATTATCGCCGGTAAGCATTACAACGCGAATACCCATATTTTGCAATTCTTTTATAGCTTTCGGGCTTTCCTCTTTAATAACATCGGCAACTGCTATTATGCCGAGAAGTTCATCATCACAGGCGAAAAACAGCGGTGTTTTGCCCTCTTTTGAAAGCGAACTTGCTTTTTCCCTAATTGTATCATCAACACTGATTTGGCTTGAGATAAATTTAAGGCTTCCGCCGATAATTTTTTTATCACCTGCATTTGCAGCTAATCCGTTACCTGCAAGTGCTTTAAATTCATCAGTTTCAAAGCTGTCAACTTCAGCATCCTGCGCATAATCGCAAATTGCTTTTGCAAGCGGATGCTCACTTTTCTTTTCAAGTGAATATGCATAGCTTAAAAGTCTGCTTTTTTCTGCTTTAGCAGGAATAATGTCAGTGACTTTAGGTTCGCCCTTTGTGATTGTGCCTGTTTTATCAAGAGCCACAATTTGTATTCTGCCGGCTTCTTCAAGTGATGCCGCAGTTTTAAACAAAATGCCTGATTTTGCGCCCTTACCATTGCCAACCATAACTGCAACGGGTGTTGCAAGGCCGAGCGCACATGGGCAGCTAATTACAAGCACTGAAATTGCGCGTGCAAGCGCATATCCGAAGCTTTGCCCAACAGCAAGCCAAACGCAAAATGCAACAAATGCAATTACTATTACGCAAGGAACAAATACACCCGATACCCTATCGGCAATTTTTGAAATCGGTGCTTTTGTTGCCGAAGCGTCACTAACCATTTTTATAATTTGCGATAATGTTGTATCTTCGCCTACGGCAGTTGCGCGGCATTTAATATATCCTGATTGATTTATTGTAGCACCTGATACTTTATCCCCCATAGCTTTATCAACCGGAATACTTTCACCTGTTAATGCCGACTCATCAACAGCGGTTTCGCCCTCAATAATCACCGCGTCAACCGGTACGCTTTCACCCGGTTTTACTACAAATATATCATTCAGCATTACATCTGAAACCGGGATAACAACTTCCTTTTCATCCCTGATTACAGTCGCATTTTTAGGTGCTAAATTCATCAGTGATTTTAAAGCATTGGTGGTTTTGCCTTTTGAATACGATTCAAGCATTTTGCCGACTGTAATAAGAGTTAAAATCATTGCAGATGATTCAAAATAGAATTCGTGCATAAGGCTCATAACTTTTTCACTGTCACCTGCAAGCTGGGCAGATGTCATCAAAAAAAGCTGAACCGTACTGTAAACAAATGAAGCGGACGCACCGAGTGCCACAAGCGTATCCATATTTGGACTTCTGTGAATTATACCTTTAAATCCGTTTATAAAAAACTTCTGGTTTATAACCATAATTATAACAGTTAAAAGAAGCTGTGCAAGCCCCATTGCGATATGATTATCTTGCATAAATGCAGGCAATTTCCAGCCCCACATCATATGCCCCATTGAAATATACATTAGAGGTGCAAGAAAAATAACAGACCAAATAAGCCTATTTCTTATCTTCGGTGTTTGGGTATCTTTAAGCTCATCATCAGGCATAGCTTTTGATTTTTTATCACCTGTTTTCAAGCTTGCACCGTATCCGGCTTTTTCGACGGCAGCTATAATCGCTTCATCACTTGCTGTACCCTCAACCCCCATTGAATTAGTCAGTAAATTAACTGCGCAGTTTTCAACTCCGTCAACACCGCTTACTGCCTTTTCAACCCTGGCACTGCAAGCCGCACAGCTCATTCCCGTTACATTATACTGTTTCAATACATCACCTCAAAATCATTTCATAAGTTTTTGAAGAGTTTTTAAAAGGTCGTCAACTGTTTCACTTTTCCCTGCTTTAATATCATCCGTAACACAGGTTTTAATATGCGTGGAAAGAAGCTCTTTATTAAAAGAATTCAGCGCGGCATTAACAGCAGACACCTGCGTTATAATATCTGTACAATAGGCATCTTCTTCAAGCATACGCTTTATACCTCTTATTTGCCCCTCAATTCTGTTTAAACGATTGATAAGTGCTTTTTGCTCTTCTTCATTTCTGTGCTTTTTCTTATGGCAACAGCATTCATTTTTATTATCCATATATTACTCCTTATACCCCATTAGGGTATTTTTATTATATACCCCTATACCGTATTTGTCAACAGCAAAAAAAAATAAGATGAATAATAATTATTCATCTTATTAGCTATTTAGTTTTGCTTGCGTACAATATCATATTCAGAACCACTCGGTCTGAAATAGCGGCAGGTTTTATTCTGCTCTTCGCAAAAGCGAACATATTCATCCTCATCAAGCACAAGTGAGCAAAAACACTCGTCCGTTTCCTCGTCATATTCATTATACCAGCATTTTTCACACAGTAAGTCCAAAATCATCCCTCTTTCACATATTCCAAAATAATAAAAGAAGCAGTAAGTTCGATATTTTCAACATTATCAAGCTTTGCTTTATCAGCCTCACTCGTTCTGTAAAAATAAGGCGTCATTGAAAACAATGTTTTTAAATCCTTTTGTGAAATATCAAATTTATCTGATATTTTATTTTTTGATTTCAGCTTTAAAAGTTCGGTTTGCGGCGCTTTTTCGTCATTCTTATAAGGTGTTGAATAAAGAATATTTTTAAGTTCAATCAAATGATCTTCACCCGGAATAACACTTAAAAGCCGCCCGCCTTTTTTCAAAACACGATAAAATTCTTTTTCATTAAACGGGGCAAAAAGATGCATTGCAGTATCAATCGAATTATCTTCAATAGGGATATTTGCAAGATTTGCAACAAAATAATTATGTTCCTTTCTTGCCGAAGCTGCAAGGCGCACCATTTCACGACTTATATCAAAGCCATAAAGTTCGCCCTGATATTCATCATAATACCCCTCACCGCAGCAAATATCAAGCACTGTACCGCCAAGCTTTGAAGTAACATAATCACGCAAAAACGAATAATAACCTTTTTGCAAAAATTCCCTTCTTGAATGTGCCGACTCCCTGCTGTCGCCCTTTTTATCACCGCTTTTATTTGTAAGCAAAAGATTTACATACCCTTGCTTTGCAATATCAAAGCTGTGGCTGTTAGCACATTTAAAAGCCTTACCGTCAATATTTAATTTTTCACCGCAAACAGGACAAGTTAAAATGTTCATAAAAGCCACCTAAAATATTACCTATCAAAACGGGCGACCAACGGCCGCCCCTGCATATAAATTTATATTAGTGGTGGAAAAGACGAATTCCCGTCATTGCCATTGCAATACCGAAATTATCGCAACATTCAATTACAGCACCGTCACGAACAGAGCCGCCCGGTTGAGCGATATACTTAACACCGGAGCGAACAGCGCGCTCAATATTATCCTCAAACGGGAAGAAAGCGTCAGAGCCGAGAGCAACATCAGTCATCTTTTCATGCCAAGCCTTCTTTTCATCAGCAGTAAAAGGTTCAGGGCAAGATGTAAAGTATCTTTGCCATACTCCGTCTTTAAGCAAATCTTCATATTCATCTGAAATATAAAGGTCAATAGCATTATCAGCTTCACATTTGCGAAGACCTTCAATAAACGGAAGATTAAGCACCTTTTCATTATGACGAAGCCAAAGATTATCAGCCTTATTGCCTGCAAGGCGTGTGCAGTGAATACGGCTTTGCTGGCCTGCGCCTACACCGATAGTTTGCCCGCCCGATGCATAGCAAACTGAATTTGACTGAGTATATTTAAGAGTGATAAGTGATATAAGAAGGTCAATTTTTGCTATTTCCGGTATATCCTTAATCTTTGTAGGCATATCGTCAAAGAGTGCCATAGTGAGCTTTGAATCATTTCTCTTTTGCTCAAACTTAATGCCGAAAACCTGCTTTGTTTCCATTTCTTCAGGCTGATAATCAGGGTTCATCTTAATAATAAGATAATTTCCTCTTCTCTTTGCCTTGAGAATTTCAAGTGCTTCATCAGAATATGACGGAGCAATAATACCGTCGCTTACTTCTTTTACAAGGAATTTTGCAACACTCGCGTCACATTCATCACTTAATGCAACAAAATCACCGAAAGAAGAAACTCTGTCACATCCCCTTGCACGAACATAAGCCTGCGCAATCGGAGATAACTCTAAATCATCAGGCACCATACACACTTTGCGGTCAACTTCACTAAGCGGCTGAGCAACTGCTGCACCGGCAGGTGAAACATGCTTGAACGAAGCCGCACTCGGCAATCCTGTTGCTTCCTTAAGTTCTCTTACAAGTTGCCAAGAATTAAAAGCATCAAGAAGATTGATATATCCTGCTGCACCGTTCAAAATTTCAAAAGGAAGTTCTTTTCCGTCCATATGAATTCTTGCAGGATTTTGATTTGGGTTACAACCGTATTTAAGCTTATACTCTGTCATCTTTACATCACCTTTCAGTAATTTATAATTTAGATATAATATTTTATACCATTACATTGAAAAATGCAATAGAGAATGATACAATAAATCACGGTGATACAAAATGAACGGAATTTTATTAGTAAATCACTTTTTAAAAGGTGAAAAATACAGCACTTTGCACAATCATCTTGTTTCTGCGGCAAAAAAGTGCAGCATAAATCTTGATATTAAAACCAATTTGGAACTTGCCACACAAAATGCAAATGCAGATTTTGTGCTTTTTTGGGATAAGGATATTAACCTTGCAAAAAGGCTTGAAAAAAGCAATATTCCGGTTTTCAACAGTGCAAGTGCAATTGAAAAATGCGATGATAAGGGGCTTACTTACATTGAGCTTGATAAAATCGTGCCGCAACCTAAAACTCTAATATCGCCAAAATGTTACTTTAAATCGGATATGAGCGAATTTGTAAAAAAAGCTATTGATATACTTGGCTTACCGCTTGTTTTTAAAGAATCTTTCGGTTCTTTCGGTGCGCAGGTATTTTTATGCAACAGTGAAAATGATATATATTCCCACATAAGTGATAAGCCTTTTATTTTACAAAAATTCATCAAAGAAAGCAAAGGAACGGATAAAAGAATTGAAATTATCGGCGGAGAATACATATGTGCGGCAAGGCGTGAAAACAAAAATGATTTTCGTTCAAATGTTACAAACGGCGGCACAATGACACCTTGCACACCAAGCAAAGCTGAAATTGAAACTGCAATTAAAGCGTGCAACACGCTTGGCTTAACCTTTGGCGGAGTTGACATATTAGATGACGGAAGCGTGTGCGAAGTGAATTCAAATGCGCATATAATAAACATTATGAATTCAACAAAAATTGACATTGCACCATATATTTTTGAAACAATTAAAGGTAAAATCTTATGAGCGGAATACTGATTTACAGTGAAAAAGAAGCAAAGCGAAATATATTTGCAATTAACAAATTCAAAGAAAATCTTGATATAAAGCTTGTGGATGAAAATTATGACGGAAAAGCCGATTTTGTGATAAACAGAACAAACAATTACATAATTGCACAAAAATTTGAGCAAAAAGGAATTCGTGTTTTTAACCCATCAAGCCTATCTATGCTTGCTAACAACAAGCAGCTTTGCTATGAATTTATGTATAAAAACGGTATTGAAATTTTGCCGATAAATTACAGTGAAATTCCTGCTGTAAAAAAGCCGATTGACGGACACGGCGGGCAAAATGTAACAATGATAAATAAAAAAGAAAAATTTGAACCCGGTTTTGTTTACCAAAAGCCTTGTGCCACACTCGGCAAAGATTTGCGTGTTTGGGCAATAGGCGGAAAAATCATTACAGCCATATTGCGTGAAAGCGATACCGATTTTCGCTCTAATTTTTGCCTTGGCGGAAAAGCCACACCGTATGAATTAAATCACGATGAAACCGCACTTGTAAAAAAAGTGCTGTCACTAATAAAAAGTGATTATATAGGAATTGATTTTCTGTTTGACAATGGGCATTTGATATTTAATGAAATAGAAGATACCGTCGGCGCACGAATGGTATATGATAAAACAGATATTGATATTATTAAACTTTACTGTAACTACATAAAAAAAGAAGTTGGCACAAAGTAGCGTGCCAACTTCTTTTATTTAACAATTTTGTGCTTAACTCTTGATGCCGCAATTCTTGCAGCTGATGAATTATCGTACCAATTAAGCCTTTTATTCAGTTTTCTCTGTTCTGATTTTAAGCCTTTGATTTCAGCTTTTAATTCCTTTTTATCTTCATTAAGAGTATCAACTGCCTTTTTCTGCTCTTTCATAAGAAGCTCATTACCAAATGCGATTCGCTCTATCATTTCATTTGGAGGACAGGTTGTAAGAGAATGAACAGGACCTTCAAACTCAATATTTTTAATCTTTTCATCAAAAGGAACGACTGTTCTGTTTTTATCTTGATAAATATGCGGCAAACCGTTAGCATTAAGGAAATCAACAAAATGCCAAAAGCGTTGTTCGTGGCCGTCATTCACCTGTGAAAAATCTGTTTTTTCATATATATCAAAAATATCTGTATTTTCATCAACTTCGCTTGCCGGCATATTAGGAACATTGTGATATTCCGCAAGCTCCCTGATTCTTGCGTCGGTTGGAAACACGAAGCTCGGTACACCGGAAAGGATACTTCCTACCGCACCATGAATTCGTGTGCCATAGTTAAAATCAATATTTTTATTGAATTCAAGAATACTTGGAAAATTGATAAAGAATCTCGCCCTATCGTTAACAAAAACTTCGTCATTTATTAAATGAGGGTAAAGCACTTGCGAATCATTAGTTATAGGAAGCGGTATACCGAGATACATCAATCTTAAATCATCCACAAATTGCGGCATAAAATAATAATTAGGAAGCAACTCCCTGTTTTTAATCATAAATTCTTTAAAGTTTACCGGATTTGCCACAGAACCTGTAACGCAAACCGCACTTTCATTAGTAAGCGGTTTTTTATCCCTAACGGTTAAACCCGGGCCAAACATAGCAAATGAAGGGCAACCCGTTACATCAATTTCATTACTGCCAAAGCCTAAATGCTTTAAATAACTTTCGGTTATTGCACCCCTTACGCCTACGCTTGCAGAGTGGTTAAGCACCGCAGTAATAAACTTCTTTGCACATTCATCGTATATATGCTCCTCTGTAACATCAGGCTCATAAGGCATTTGAATGCCGATACCTGTTACAACCACCGGAATAGTTAATTTTTCAATAATACTTGTCCACATTCCCATACACTGCATAAACTGCTTTCTAAACGAGTTTGCCATAGGAAGAACAAGATAATCGTAATTTTCGTTTATATATTCAGCCTGAACTTTACCGTGTGCCACTTCCTTATCAGCAAGGAAGTCGATTTCAACATCTTCGGTATAAAGTGTTCTTGTCATACTGTATGCAAAAAGAAGATTGCCTGTATTGTTACCAATTACTTTTTTGCAGATAACATCAATAGGTTTGTGAACAGCGAATGGCGAAACACTCGCTCTCATTAAAATTCTTTTCTTCATAAATACTCCTAAATTCAAATTGTACTATATTTATAACGAGATAAAGATATTATAATACTTATTATAAACATTGTCAATTTATATGGCAAAAGAAAAAGAGCTTCCCATAAGGAAAGCTCTTTAATAAATAGCTTTTAAGATTAGCCAAGTTCTGAGAAGTACTTGATTGTTCTAACCATCTGTGATGTGTATGAGTTTTCGTTATCATACCAAGAAACAACCTGAACTTCATATGTGTCATCAGCTACTTTAAGAACCATTGTCTGAGTTGAATCAAAGAGTGAACCATATCTCATACCAACGATATCTGAAGAAACGATAAGGTCTTCATTGTAACCGAATGATTCTGTTGCTTCAGCCTTCATAGCTGCGTTGATAGCATCAACTGTAACTTCCTTGTCAGTCTTAATAACTGCTGTAAGGATTGTTGTTGAACCTGTTGGAGTAGGAACTCTCTGAGCAGAACCGATAAGCTTACCGTTAAGTTCAGGAATTACAAGACCGATAGCCTTTGCAGCACCTGTTGAGTTAGGAACGATGTTAACAGCACCTGCACGAGCACGGCGAAGGTCACCCTTTCTCTGAGGACCGTCAAGAATCATCTGATCGCCTGTGTAAGCGTGGATTGTGCACATGATACCACTCTGGATAGGAGCGAAATCGTTAAGAGCCTTAGCCATAGGAGCAAGGCAGTTAGTTGTGCAAGATGCAGCAGAAATAACTGTATCTTCAGCTGTAAGTGTGTCATGGTTTACATTGTAAACGATTGTTGGAAGATCGTTACCTGCCGGAGCTGAAATAACAACCTTACGAGCACCTGCCTGAATATGAGCAGAAGCCTTTTCTTTTGATGTATAGAAACCTGTACATTCAAGAACAACATCAACACCAAGTTCGCCCCAAGGAAGGTCAGCAGCGTTAGGCATTTTGTAAATAACAATTTTCTTACCGTCAACTACAATGTAGTTATCTTCGCCTTCACCTTCGTGGAAGTCAACAGTGTGACCCTGAGCAACATAGTTACCCTGTGATGAGTCATACTTAAGAAGATGAGCAAGCATCTTTGCACTTGTAAGATCATTGATAGCAACTACTTCGTAGCCTTCTGCACCAAACATCTGGCGGAAAGCAAGACGACCGATACGGCCGAAACCATTAATAGCAACTTTTACCATTGGAATTTACCTCCGAATATAATTTAAAGTTTTATTGCTTTTATGCATTTTTTATTTTATACTGTTTGTCCTCATAAATCAAGATAAAATTGTATTTTTTACACTTTATACAAAAACAAGTGTATTTATGCAAGTGTTATTGTTATTTATTTAACGAACCATTTATAATTGGGTCACAGATGAATTATATTTATGCCTTTTGGTTGCAATTTCAATTAAAATTTGTTAAAATTCATATTAGTAAAAACAAAGGATGTTATATATGTTTGTAGATATTGCTAAAATTAAGATAAAAGCCGGTGACGGCGGTGCAGGCGCAGTAGCATTTCACAGGGAAAAATATGTGGCTGCCGGTGGACCTGACGGCGGTGACGGAGGAAAAGGCGGAGATGTTGTATTTGTAGTTGATGACAACCTTGCAACCCTTGCCGATTTCAGATATAAAAGAAAATATGTAGCCAAAAACGGTGAAAACGGACGCGGCTCACGCCAATACGGTAAAAAAGCGCCCGACCTTGAAATCAAAGTGCCGAGGGGTACTATCATTCGCGAAGCAAATTCAGGCGCAGTTATGGCTGATATGAGTAAGACTGACAGATTTGTAGCTGCTAAAGGCGGAAAGGGCGGCTGGGGAAACATTCATTTTGCAACTCCGACCCGCCAAGTACCGCGATTTGCAAAGCCGGGTGTACCGGGTGAAGAATGGGAAGTTTCGCTTGAGCTTAAGCTTCTTGCCGATGTGGGACTTTTAGGTTATCCGTCAGTAGGCAAATCAAGCCTTATATCAGTAGTAAGCCAAGCAAAGCCTAAAATCGGCGATTATCACTTTACAACCCTTGTGCCAAACTTGGGTGTTGTATCAATGGGTGAGGACAACTCATTTGTTATAGCGGATATTCCGGGGCTTATTGAAGGTGCAAGCGAAGGTATCGGACTCGGGCATGAATTTTTGCGACATGTTGAGCGTTGCAGGCTTCTTGTACACATTGTTGATGTAAGCGGCAGCGAAGGCAGAGACCCTATTGAAGATTTTGAAAAAATCAATGAGGAGCTTGTAAAGTTCAACCCCGAACTTGCAAAGCAACCGCAAATAGTTGCCGGAAATAAAATTGATATGGCTGAGCCTGAGCAAATCGAAAGATTTAAAAAATATGTTGAAGACAAGGGATATGACTATTATTCTATCTGTGCGCCGATCATGGAAGGTACAAAGGAACTTATGAATGCGGTTTGGAACAAGTTGCAGACCTTGCCTCCTATTAAAGAATATGAAGTTGAAGAAATTCCGTTTGAAGCATTGGTTAAAGATGATAAAGGCTTTAAAATCACCCAAGTTGATGAACATTACTTTCTTGTGGAAGCAAGTTGGTTTCCAAAAGTTCTCAAAGGGATTGATATTGAAGATTACGAAGCACTGCAATATATGCAACGAGTATTAGAAAAGAGCGGAATTTTCAATGCGCTTCGAGAAAAAGGAATTGAGGAGGGTGACATTGTTTCACTCTATGACATAGAGTTTGAATATGTGCCTTAATAAATATGAGATTTGTAGACAAAGATGTTAATGCAAAGCAATTAAGCCCGCTTAATTTGGCATTTATAGGCGATTGCATTTATGAAATACTTGTGCGTGAAACACTTGTGCTTGATGCCAATCGCCCCGTAAATGATTTGCACAAGGAAAGTGTAAAGTATGTTTCGGCAAAAGCACAAACCGTTGCTTTTGAAAAAATCAAGGATGATTTAACCGAAGACGAACTTGCGATTTTCAAGCGCGGGCGCAATGCTAAAGTGGGCCATTCCCCAAAAAGTGCAACTGACGGTGAGTACCACTGCGCCACCGGAGTAGAAGCGTTATTCGGCTATTTATACTTAAATAATGAAATTGACAGAATAAAAGAACTTTTTTCTAAAATTAACTCTTGACATTCTGCCCTACTTGTTATATAATCAATATCGCTGACGGGAGCATAGCTCAGCTGGGAGAGCATCTGCCTTACAAGCAGAGGGTCACAGGTTCGAGCCCTGTTGTTCCCACCAAATAAAAAAGACATCCATATGGATGTCTTTTCTATTTTATAGAATACTTTCTGCTCGAAACTGTGACAAGATACTCCAAATTCTGCGAACAACGAGAGCAAAGAATTTGGGAAAAACAGTTCGGGGAACTGTTTTGTAGTATCTTTGTTTCTTATAAGAGCCCTGTTTAATTGTTTCCTTTTTGTTTATGGGTGAGAATTTTGCTCGAACCTGTGACGCGTCAAAAGCAATTCCGTGTTCGAATGAATTTCTTTGAAATTCATAATAAACACTCTATTTCTTTCTCCTTTTCCCCAAAAAGCTTACGCTTTTTGGGGACCCCATAGTTCCAAATTCTGCGAACAATGAAAGCAAAGAATTTGGTGTCGTCGCAAGTTTGATATCGTTCAAAATAACTTTAAGTTATTTTTCGCTCATTCCACTGCTCCGCCTCTCAAAATCTGTCGTACAGCAGTGCGTCGGATTTTGTATTACTTTTAATTCAGTTTATCAACAGTATAAAAGCCATCGGTTTTTAACCGATGGCTTTGTTTTATGTCAACCAAAATCTTATGCTGCTTACACCTTTATTTTATTAGTTTATAAAAAGCAAAAGGAGACGGTATTTCTACCGTCTCCCATAGCTTTATTTCAATGTCAGATTGAAAAGGCTGTATTAGTCTAAACCGCCCTCTACATCTTCTCTACCTGTTGTTGATGTAGTTACAACATCATATGTTTTGAATTCATCAATCTGTGACATTGGCTTTGTGTAAAGCTCTTTCATTGGTTTTCCTCCCAAATTTACCGGTGCCTTACCCCTGCCGATTAGGCAGAGGCAATAGCATCAATAAATTATAATTTGTTAGTGATAAGTGTAAGATTTAACTTCAGAAATTGCTTTCTTCAAAGTGCCATCAGCAGTCTTTGTGATAACAAATGCTGCAGCTGAAACCTTACCGTCTTTCTTAGAAAGACCATATCTAAGAGAAATATCTGCTGCTGAATTCTTAGTATAAGCAATCTTTACAGTACCTGCATTAGCGTCTGCACCCTTATTGCCAACATTATCAAGTGTGAGTTCAGAATCAGCTAAATTCTTACCATAAATGAAGCCCTGCTTAACTACTGTTTCGCCAGGAGCAACATTACGAGATGCAGCAAATGAAACCTGAACAGAACCAGCAATTTCATTTACGCCTGTAATTACAACTGTTGTTTTCTGCTCAACTACATTATCAACAGCTACAAGATTCATATCTGAACCGCAGAAGAATGTGTAAGTATCGCCATAAGCAACTGTTACACCGTCAACCTGCCATGCTGCAACGCCGTCCTTATGAACGCTAACCTTAGCGTCATAAGCAACTGTTGCAGGGCTTGCTGTTTCTACACCGTCTACTGTGAGAGTAGCACCTTCAGGAGCAGTTACTGTGTACTTAGCAACATCGTCCTTCTTATACTGAGCATAGATTGTAGCACCGTCTGTGAGTTTGCTGATTTCTTCTTCATTCATTGACCAACCTGTGAATGTGTAACCAATAAGTGTTGGAGCTGTAGGAACCTTAATATCAGCACCGCTTGTTACAGGCTGAGTTGAAATAACATTACCATATGGGTCAACAAATACTACTGTGAATGTTTCATCAACCTTTTCAGCAAATACAGCTTCGTAAGTGATGTTAGCTGTTGCAACTGTTTTATATGTTTCATCAGTTGAAACAATCTTTGTGCCAACTTTCCAGCCTACGAATTCGCCTGTTTCAGTATTTGCCTTAGCAGTAAGAGTTACATCGTCACCAACTGCAAGTCTTGCGTTAGCGCCCTTTGTAGCATCAGCACCGTTAAGTGTTATTGAACCAAGTGTTGTTGAAGCAACTGTTACAACTACACCTGCATCAAGCTTAGTAACTGCATCTTTAAGAGCAGCTGTTGCAGCGTCTACATCTTCCTGTGTTGTGTAAGCTTCAACTGTAGCCTGAGCATAATCCTTAAGAGCTGCTGTTACCTTTGCATAAGAAGCTGCTGTGAAATCATCAGCTTTTACATTCTGTGCAGCTTCAAGTGCATTATAGTATTCTGTACCGTTAAGCTTATCAATCGGAAGTGTTGATACGTGACCACAAACCGGGCAAGTAGCTGTCTTAGAACCTTCTACCTTAATTGTAGGCTGAGTAACGGTTTCGTAATTAAGAGTACACTTATCTACTGTGTCGTTACCAACTTCAGTAAATACAAAACCATCCTGTGACCATGTATAAGTTGTTGTTGTATGAGTGCCGTTCTTATTATCGGTAATCTTAGCAGGAGTGTTAGCAAAGTTTTCAGGTGTTTCGCCCTTATTAACAGTTCTTTCTTTAGATGTACCGTCAATGAAGTTATAAGTATAAGTTTCAGTTGTAGGATTAGCTACAAGACCTTCAACTGCAGCTTTAAGTGCAGCTGTTGCAGCGTCTACATCATCCTGTGATGTGTAAGCACCAACTGTTGCTTCATCATAAGCAGCAAGTGCTTCTGTTACCTTAACATAAGAATCTGCTGTATACTTAGAAGCATCAGCATCCTTTGCAGCCTTGAGTGCAGCTCTGTAAGCTTCACCGTTAAGCTGAGCAATTACAGTACCTGTTGCGATTGTTTCGCCGCAAACTTTACATACTGTATCACCTGTGTAACCAGCTTTGTTGATTGTAGGTTTAGTAGCGTTTACAACCTTTGTATCAGCGTGGTCACATACAAGCTTATCAATTGGTTTTGTATAAGTATTGCCACAATCAGGACATGTGTAAACATCATAACCTGCTTCTTTATAAGTAGCGTCCTTATGGTCAGTTACTTCGAATGGACATTCAGATTTTGCTACTACTGCTTCTTCAGTATAAGCAGCGTCAGCTGTTGCAGCTACAACTTCAGGTGTCCACTTGTAACTTGTTACTGAGTGATGATTTGAATCAACCGGTGTCGGAGCTGTTGTTGCTGTGTTAGCAGGAATTGTTGGCATTTCGCCATCATTTACAGTTTGAGTGGTAGGTTCACCACCATAAGGTGTAAATGTGATTGTGTGAGTTGATGGCTTAGGAGCTTCTCTAAATTCATTGAAGCCCATGAAAGTTGACTTTTTTGAACCAGGCCATTCAGTATCACCTGTGTTAGTATTTGTTTTTGTATCCCACATATTTTTAGCATATGTTGTAAGTTGATTAAGCATAATACCATCACTGGTTGGACCAACATATGAAAAGCTCTTTACATTTGTAGGATTATAAATGTGGAACTGGATAGGATCGTTTGTTACGATTTTAAATACGAATGTAGCAACAGGAATTGCATTTGTATAAGTATAACCTGATGCTTCACCTGTTGTAGGGTCTACAAATAAACCGTCAGGATCTGCAACTGAAGTGGTATCAACATTTGGCCAAGACCAGCTATAATCAAGTACATTGTACTTGCCATCTTCTTTATTAGCAATAATCTGTGAAGAGTTTGAACCATCTGTTGTGAATGAAGATTTGCTTACGCCTTCTTCACAAAGTGAATATAAAGGAAGGTAAGATAAACCACCTTTACCTTTTTCCCAATTACCCTTAGCAGCTGCTCTTTCAGTTTCAGTACCGAGCTTATAAACGTTCTTTCTGCCTGATTTATAAGAATAAATACCGGCAGGTTCAATAGAATCACTGAACTGAACTTGTGCCAAGATTGATGAAAGGACTTTGATGTTTTCAACAGCAACTGTCATTGTGAAATAATCACCGACACCGAGCTGAACATCATTTTCGAGTGTAGGAAATGTATTTCCGATTGCATTGTTAAATGTGTTTGCCTTATCCTTGCTAATAGTAAGTGTACCTGAAGTAGTGTTACCATTAACAACTGTGTAATTATAATCTACCGGTGCGCCATAAAGTGAAGCATAAGAGCCAAACTTTTCTGAGCCTGTGCCACAGGTTGAATAATCAGTATAATTAGTTGCATTATCCTCTACGAATGTACCAAAATACATTTTCATATTTGGTTCATAATCGCCAGGTGCTGCAAGTGCTGTGAAAGGTACTGATAAAACAACCATAAGAACTGACAAAATGACAGCAATTGCCTTTTTGAAAGTTTTATTCATTTTCTTTCCCCCTATTTAATTCAAAGTTACATCAGCGTATTTAACTTCATTACCAAAGAATGTAAAAAATGTAAGCTTATCTAAACCATCAATTGCATTATCTTTGTTAAAGTCGCAGTAAAGATTATAATCTTCTGCACCACCGGAGAAAGCTTTATAAAACGAAAGCTTATCCAAGCCATCAATACTGCCATCGTGGTTATAGTCGCATATTGCAACACTTACCGTTGAAACATCCTTTGATTCTGAAACTACTAATGTAACCTTTCTGTCAATAGTGGTTTCACCACTGATTAACATTTTGTACTCACCTGCCGGAATATCGGCAAGTGTATAATCACCGTTTGAATCTGTAACTGCAGTTGCAACGGTTGAATCATCTGCAGTTTTAACCGTAAGATTTATACCGCCAATACCGGTATCACTTGCACCTCCATCAAGGGAAGTAGCAATAGTAATCTTACCTGTTATATCACAACCCGGACCTTTCGGTGAAACATCACAGGTCATTAGATATAAAGAACCATCATAATCATCGGCTTGTTTAACGAGTGCATACTCATCCTTAAGCCCATCATTATAATCTGTTAAAACAAAAGTCTCATTCGGGCTGGTTGAAACTGAAATTACATTTGATGCATCACATTTATTAGCAAAAGCAACTGAAAAAGTTGCAAGCAATGTGCCATCACTATTGATTGCTGAACAAGAGTCAGAATCAGAAACAAAGCCAAACACCAAATTTGAATTTTGTGTAATAGTTCCCATTGACGAAATGCCGGTAACTTCACCTGAAAGAAGCGACTTTGCCGCTGTATCAACAGTAGCATCTGCACTGTACTTTGCAGTTACCTGCACAACCGATAACTCGGAAACACCTTCTAAATAGAAGTTTACATCGTAAGTACCGGCAGGCAATTTATCACCGTCATACTGTTTTCCGTCAGAGTCTGTATAAGTGCAATAAATATTTGGCTTTTCACTGCCAACAGTTGCACCGTATGAAGTATTAGGAAGGCACACGAAAAGTGCAATAAGCACCAAGAAAGTAAGTGTACCAATTACAGCACCTATTCTCTTTTTAACAAATGCATTTTGCATAGGTGTTACCTCCTTGCCAAGTAAATAAAATTTAGGGAGAGACGAGAGCGCATACAACACCAAATCAAACCTCGGTTATAAAAACGCAAAAGCGTAAAAGCAAGCTTTGAAGAAATGATATTGTAAAATCAGGGATAAACAGTGACTAAACGCAATCGCCTTTAACCTCCCAACCCTAAAAACAGGGCCGGTATATAAACGGGGATTACCCGATTATATCGAATTTATAAATAAAGTAACCATTATAATTAACGGTTACATATCAGGGGTATTGCTACCCCTGATATGATTTAATTTAATTAGTCGAGAGCACGTGGAGCATACTCAACTGTCTTACCATAGAAGGTAAAGAATGTAAGCTTATCTAAGCCGTCAATTGCATTATCCTTATTATAGTCACAGTAGAGATCATAAGCGTTTGAACCGCCGGAAAATGCAGTGTAGAAAGTAAGCTTATCCAAGCCATCAATAACACCATCACCGTTGTAATCACAAATACATACAGGAATTTCAACATTTGAAATATCTTTTGTACCGGTGAGTGTTACAGTTCTGTCGATAGTTACATTTTGTCTATGAACAGTAAGTGATGTTGTACCAACTGGAACAGTAGCAGTGAATGAACCGTCAGCTGCCGAAGTAGCAACTACTTCGCCGTTTGCGATAACATCAATTCCTGCAACACCTGTTGATGATTCAGTACCGTCAACATTTGTTGCAATAAGAACCTTACCGCTTACAGTGATTGTATCAGCTGCTGCCTTTTCAACTGAAGGAGCAATTGTTACATCGCCATCAACCTTATATTCATAAGGGAATGCCGAAACTGCAACCTTTGCACCGTTGATTGTAAGTTCATTAACAACTTTGTAACCTTCAGCTGCCTTAACATCAATTGTGATTGTTGAGCCGGTTTCTACTGAAACAGGAGCTGAGTAAGCAACGCCATTGATTGTTACAGTAGCACCTTCAACAGCATTAACTGTTACAGTGCTGTTTGTAACTTCAGCAGGAGCAAGAGCAATCTCTGCAGCCTGAAGTTCTGTATCAACAGTGTAGATATTTGTAAGTGAAGCATCGTAGCCCTTCTTATCAGAAAGAACAAAGTTAGCTGAATCCTTATGAGCATAATCGCCGTTACCATACTGTGCAAGAGCAACTGCTGCTGCAAGAGCTCTGACATATCTGGTCCATGATTCTGCAGAGTAAGAACCATCGTTTACAAGCTTACCTTCAGCATCCCACTTACCAAAGCGAGGAGCATTTGCGCCTGTTTTCTTTGCAACTGAAGCTTCAGTTGTTACAGTCTTACCGTCTTCAGCATAAACAGCCTTAGTAGCTGTAAGAGTTGAATAGATGTTGCCTGATGCACACTTAATTTCTTTTTCAAGCTGTGCACCCTGGTAACCACGCTCAACAGCTGCGCTTGCAAAGATATTGAAAAGTCTGGTATATTCAGCTACTGCTGCTGATGAAAGTGATGAATGAGTTACATAAGTGTAAGACTTTCCGTTGTCAATGCAGTTTTGTACAGTTGATGCTGCACTTGCAGGAGAAACGCCTAATTCCTTCTTAACTGCATCTTCAGTTTTAGCCTCTCCGGTAGCTTCATCAATTACCGGTTTGCCATCTTTACCTAAAACAACTTTATCATAATGATATTCAAGATCAACAGTAAAGTTCTTTTCAATGTTTCTGGCAATGTCAGTCATCTTAGAGAATGTTAAGATGTTAAAGTTTGTGTCATTAAGACCGGTTCTTGCAACAGAAATGTTTTTGAATGCATTATCTGCAGCCGGCTTAAGTGTGTCATTCATAATGCTTGTTACATAGTTGATTCTATCAACAGCCTTTGCAACAGCACCACGGTTATCAACGATTGAACCGTCAGACTTAACTTCGTTAGGAACGATAGTATAATCTGTTACAGGGAACTTACATGACCAATCTTCATTTGAGTTAACCTTCTTGCCATCGGCATCACGGTATACATACTGAACCTGGTTGTAAAGAAGATTACCCTGTGAGTCAGTTGCCTGAGTTTCAGTAGGCATCTGGCAAGGATTACCTTTTGCGGTAATAGCATTGTCCCAAGTTGTTTCATAAACAACTGAGTTAGCAAGATAGTATTTACCATCTGCATTCTTAATTACTTTGATTCCGGCTTGGTCTGTTGTACGAACGCTTCCATTATCATCAGAAAGAGCTAATGGTGAATAGATTGGCATTGTACCTGCAGCATCGAAGTAGTAAACTCCTTCAACACCGCCTACTTTACCTGAACCGTCAGCAAGAGCTTCGCCACCAACATAAGCGTTAGCCAAAACATCCTTTGGAATTGTATATTCTTTTCCTTTAGATGTTACTGTTGGAGCAGATTTTGTATAAGGAACATAAGCTAAATCGCCAAACTTTGATGTAACTTCTTTAGTTGTTGCTGTGAGCTGAGTCTTATTGTTAATGCTCTGTGCAAAAGCAACTGTCATAGCAGATGACTTAATAGAAAGTACATTAAGAAGAGCCTGCTTAGCTTGCTCGAAAACGTTTGAGTTAGTAAAGTCTGAAGGCTTATACTGTGATACAAGTGATGCCAAATTATCATAAGCAGTATTCATACCGCTGAGCTGGCTGGTATCACCTACAAGGATAGTAAAGTGAGCATAAGCTGACTTAGAACCATTGTAGATACACATATCAACCGGATATTCGCCGCCTTGAATGTTGGTTTCACCATCATAACGGAACGGTTGAACTTCAAGAGCAGATTGATTTGGAATCTCCTTCTTCTCACTTTCAATGTAGAAACCAGGAACTTTGGTGTTACCCATTGAAACAATGTTGAAGAGGTTATCGTAGTTAATCTGACCACCATTGTTCTGCAAATAAACTGATTCGTAAATATCACCGTCACCAACATGGTAACCTGCGATAATATTTTTAGCAATAGCTTCAGAAAGAGTGTAAACTACATGAGTTCTTGTCTGAATAGCCTTAACATTTTCAGCTGCGATGCCGTCCGGGTTAGTTTGAGCTTTAACTGCTTCGATTTCATCGCTTGTGTAACCCTTATAATAAGTAATTTTATCTTTGTTACCTGGTGTTGCTTCTGTTACCTCGTTACGGTTCCATTCACCGAATTCACCTGAACCAGGAGCAGTTTCAACACGGTAGTCATACATATTATACTTAAGAAGGTTACCGTTTGTCTTATCCCAAGCAGGGATAGCGTTTGCACTGGTGATGTTTACTGTTGTATAAGCAGCATTTTTATCATACTTTGTTACAACATTATTTGCATCAAGTGTGTTTGACTGATAATTTGAATTTTCATCATAGAAGTAGATACCGTCAACTGCTTTTTTACCTTGTGCAATCTTATTTCTGTTACTTCTATATCTAACTGAATATGTAGAAATATCAGCAAGGTTTGATGAATCAAGTACCATGTATTCAGGATAGTTAGCAACAAGAGTATTATCACTACTAAATTTAGATGTTGATTTTACATAAGCACCCTCAACACCAACTGTTTCATCAGGTTTATTTGTATCATGCAGGAACTGCTTGTTACTATTATACATAGCTTCTTTCCAACCTGTTGCGGTTGTCATATACTTATAAGCTGAAACATTATTATCAGCTGCAACAACTGTGCCATCTTTAAGTACGATGTCGTATACAAACTGAACTTCAACTACATTTGATTCTCCTGCTGCTGAGTTGAAAGTAATAGGAAGTTTAGGTGTTACTATTGTTTCGTTCGGAGCAATAAGACCTGATTTAAGTTGAGATGTAATATCTTTTTGTGCGTTGTCACTGCCAATATAAGTAGCTGACTTAAGCTTGTAATAGTAACGAGAAAGTTGAACAAGCTGTCCGTTAGAGATATATGCACGGTTAAGACCTGTGCAGTTATTTGTAAATGAAACTGTATCGCTGCAATCGCCGCCTGCTGTTGTCTTCATAGAAGGTGTAGCAAAGCTTGCTGAAGCAGTCTTAAGCTGCTGAGTTCCGATTGGAGTGATAGCTTCAGGAACGAAAGAGTTAACTGCTGAAAGAGCAAAGAAAATACCTCTCATTACTGAATCGCCATACTTGTTAGCATTACCCTTGGTGCTGTCTGCACCATAACCGGTGAATTCAACAAAGTTGCAAATAGCCTTTTGGATTGCACCGATGTCAGTACCGCCGGTACCTGCAAGAGTTTTAACCTGAAGTAAATCATCAAATGGCTTGTTGTCACCGTTTGACTTAGGAACTACGGTTGTGAAATTCTGCGGCTGTTTAGAATAACGCTTACCGAAGAGACCGTTGATAAGGTCAGCAAGCAAATCATAAACAGTATTTACAAAACCTTTTGACTGAATCGGTTCAGCAGATACGATTGTGATAAGTTTGTAAACGAAATTAGATACGCCACAGAAACCGCTGTCTTTCTTATCTGCAATATTAAGAATTGAAAGAACTACATCGTTCCAGATAAGGTCATGTGAATCGAACTTACCGTATTCCTTGCCTTGGAGTGTACCAAGAACAGGGAAGAACTTGTTAGCAATTTTATCAATATTTTCCCAAAGGTTATTTGTAAGAGCACTGTTACCGTTTTCATCGCAAATACCGAGAAGAGCTGCAACACCCATTGCTCTTTCACCTGAGTTAGTTGACTTCTTCATTGAGTAATCTCCACCGTAGTAAAGAACTACTGAATTCAAGAGGTCAAAAATTGTAGCATTTGAATTAACATCTTCGTTTTCTGTCTTCCAAGTTTTGCCTTGGTATGATACAGGAACATATCCTTCAAGTACATATGCAACTGCATCACGAGCCATAGGAAGAATTGTACCTTCAAGTGTTGCGGTGATTGTACCGTCATTGGCTACATTTACAAGTGATGAATAATCCTTATTAGGAAGTACGTATGATAAGTATTCTTTAAGGCATACATAAGCAACTGCTTCTGCATCCTTACAACCATCCCATTCTGCTGGGTGGATAATATCTTGAAGTTTGCCTGCACCAAGGTTAACCTGGCCGATACAAGCAACAAGCATAGGAACCATTGCTGATTCAAGATTTGCTTCTGAAAGAACAGCATCAGTACCGTTAGCATCATAGAATGCCTTGAGGATGTTAGCGTCAGTAGCATCTGCTGTGTACTGAACCATCTTAAGTGCATTGCCAACGAGTGTTGAAGTGATTTTCCTGATTGTTGCATCATTGATTGATTCAACACCGTCTGCCTTTGTAGTTTGAGATTTTGCCATTTCCGGACGATTGCCGATAATGTTATCTCTTTGTGGGAACAAATCATTAACTGCTGCAACAAGTGCATCGTTAAAGCCTGCTACCATTGAACCGTAATTTGAATATTCATTATTAAAGAAATCGTCAATATTCTTTGTTCCGGTTTGTGCAAAGTAAAGGTTGATAGGACCTGTTTGCATATTGAAACCGTAGTCAGCAAGAGGGCTGTATCTTAACTTAGCAAAGAGCTTTGTTTCATCAATATCTGACCACTTGCCTTTTGATGTTTCAGCAGCTGCACGGTCAAATGAAAGCTGCTTCTTAGCTTTTGCAATAAAGTCATCTGCTGATTTATCGCCATAAGCTTCGTAATTAGCTTCAGCCCATTGTCTAATCTTTTCCTGTGTATAGTTAGAAGCAATATCGCTTGAATTCCATTGACCCTTTTGGTCGAAATAATAATAGTATGCATTATCAAGATTTCTGTCACCCTGGGTGTTTACATGGAGAAGCTTGATTGAACCCTTGAGAACTGTATCCCAAGCAAGATCAAGTGCTTTATAACCGAATTTGAAAAGAGAATCGGTTGGCTTAAATGTAATCTTTGTTGTTTGCTCTGTTGCATAACCGTTTTTATCCGGATGTCCATAAGCAAAAAGAAGAACATTAAGTGGATTGCCGTCATCATCTTTAAATTCGCTTGAATATACAAGGTTAGGGTCATAACCGAGTTTAGCAGCGGCTGTTGCATAATCCGTGCCTGACTTAGTCATTTCAGCCTTGATTTCAAGATAACGAGTAGCTGATGTGTTCTGAATAGGCTTGAGTGAGCCATCTTCGTTCTTTTCATTATATTCTTGGTTATATGTAACGAGAACGCTTATCTTCTGAAGAAGCTCGGTAGAGAGCTTATCGAAAAGCTGGTCATCATATACCCATTGGGTTGTACCATTTCTGAAATTATCAATTTCATCCTGTGTATACCATTTAGTATAGTTGAAAATAAGCTGCTGAACAACATTATAAACAAGGTTTTTAGCATAACTTTCATCGCTGAAGCCTAATGGACCTGCAAGAATCTTGTAGATATTAACCGCACTCTTAAGAACACCGAGGTTGAAATCACCTCTTAATACCTGACCGATTACATCCTTACCGGCATAGTCAGCTGAGTTGATTTGAAGAAGAGCAAGAGCTCTCTTAACAATCTCAGTTGATGAATAGTTTTCTCTTGTAACATGCCAAAAATTCTTGTTGGCATCACTTGAAGCTAATGATTTAAGCTGAATGTTACCTGCATCACCAACATAACTACCATACTTATAAAGAAGACCTGCAACACTCTCAAGTGTAAGCATTACATCATCAACGCTGTCAAGCTTAACTGTTAAGGTATATTTAATAATACCGAGCGCGTTGATATTAAGATGCTTATTAACGCCATCCCATGTCATATACTTTGTAATATCGGATGGAAGATTTGCAAGAAGGTTGTAAACTGTTGGAGCAACTGTAGGAAGCATAAGGTCCGCATAGTCAAGCAATGCTGTTGCAGCTTGTTCGTCAGAAAGAATATTCCAAGCAAGGTCATTATATTCTAACGCGTCATCTGTGTACTGCTTTTCTGAACTAACAGGTGCAGCGTGAGCTGAAAATGCACATGTTAAGCAAGAAGCAGCCATAAGAACAGCCATAAACAACGCAAGCAGCTTATGGGAAAACTTTTTTGCTTTCGTTTTCATTTTTTACCTCCGTAAAATTTTAAAAAATTTAAAGTGAAGTGTTAACATATTGTGCGTAATGCCCGTCGCAATCTCTGACCATCAGGCAATCTGAATTAGAATGAAGGCTCATTACAAGCCACAGCATTAAATTGGCGCAATATGTGCTTTAAACACAGTTTAATTATTACATACAGCCACCCGAAAGTCAATAAGTTAAACCTACAATCCTCATTTTTGTAACTTTAGCCAAAAACGACTTCGTTTTTTTGTCACTCTGCACAATTAGTTTACGAAAATTTTACAATTTGTTAATAATTTTAAGGAGAAAAATAAGCTTTTTACGGCGAGTAAAGCGACAATACTTTACACAATTTTTACATTTGTAAAGGTTTCGGGCTTTACATTTTACAAAATTTTTAATGCACTTTTTCTCTGTTTTATTCGTTTTTCAGTTGCTCTTAATAAAATCGACGCTTGTTAGACATATTTTCCGATTAAGTCCATTTACAAGCACTCCGTTGTCAAATTCAAAACGCAAAATATGTTGAAATTCACAATAAATTCAAAATATGTTATAAAATTATTGACTTATTAGATTTTATTTGATATAAATATATTGTATTTGTTAATACGCGTGTGGATATCCTGCGCCTAAAAAGCAGTTTTTGTGTAGAAACTGTGTAATAAACAAATACTGCTCGGCGCATAATCCAAAATGCGTTACCATACGACAAAGTTCGTAAATCATATTGTAAAGGAGAGAAAATTTATATGAGAACGAGCAAAAAAATACTCAGCTTTTTCTTAGCTGTGGTAATGGTCGTGACCACTTGTTCAGTTGGATTTACTGCATTTGCAAAAAACAGTAATGACAACCCATTGTGGAACACTTCCAGCGTTAATGCTTCATCCGCATATAAAACCGTCAACGGTTTGGCAGATGAGCTTCCGTCCCTTCTCATGGGTATAGACGCAATATCAAAAGTAGTCTATAACAAAGGGGCAATCAGTCTTGGTACAACTTCAGACAAGTTGACTAAAGACCAGAAAGAATCAATTAAGGAGAATACGACTCTTCCTGAGATGTTGCAGGCACTTCAGCCTACGCTTATCAATGCTGTCGGCAAAATGGCTGTATCTACAAGCCAATCGGAATTTGTCACAGACATTATTGGTGAATCATCATCAAATGTAAGCAATTATGACTACCTCAACAATTTCAGCGACGACATCAATTTCTTCCAGCTTGCAGGTATGTGCCATAAGCTCATTTATGACGGTGTAAGCAACATTTCTGCAAACAACGAAACAAAGAAAGCACTTGAAGATATTCTTTATGGTGCAGGCGATCGCAACCTTAAGGGTAAAGCAATCAAAAAAATCACTGTTGACTCAACAGGTCAGCACAAGCACTATGTTAACATTAAATACAACACCAAAGGTTTGTGGTATTTAACAACATTAGTAGATTCAAATACTTCTACTAACTTTGATATTTCCGATGCTGTTGATAATGTTTTGCCTGCAATTGCACAGCAATATGACGATCAAGTTGCAGATGGTAAAATCAAACCTGTTGAACTTTCTTCAATCACAGATATGTTGGATTTTAACGGTGACGGCGGACCTGTAAAAATAGGTGAAACATCTATGATGGCAAGCCTTTCACAGCTTAAATCCGCAACCTACACACTCACAGAAGATCAGCAGAAAACCGTAAATGAAGTATGCAGTTACTTAAACAATTACTATAAAGTTTTTGGTATTGATCTTAATGCCTCTGATGTTGCTGATTGTATTTACTATGCATACTCACCTCAATCAGATACTTTCACAAATATGTTTGGCGGTAACTTAGCAAGAACCATGCCTTACATTAGACTTGCTGTTGACGGCGGTGCAGATTTCAAACTCTCTGCTGATTCAGATTTCTTTAATGACCAATGGAACCCAAAAGTTACATCTCCTACCGGAGACCCATACACCATTGAATCAACCGGTATTAAAACTTTTAAAACTGTTGACGAATTATTATCACAGATTGAGCCATTCTTTGCTAAAGCTGTCGGATACGACAATCTTGACGCTGCAGTAAGCGAAATGCTCAGCAGAGATAGTGCATCCACAGATGCATCATCAATATCTTCTGTAAAGGATTATATCACAAGCCTTTATATCATATTATCATACGCTTCACTTGTTGATGATGTAAATGGCGGCGGACGACAAAACGCTCCTTATGCTCAATATATTTTAAAAGGAGCATTGGTTGACTTTAAAGGACTTAAACTTGAAGATATAAATCAAGCAGTTGATAAGGATATGCCTGCGGGCTTCAACTTCTACTGGCAAGACGGAGATGAATTCTTCCTTACAGATGATGAACTTGAGCAGATGTATTCAATTTTGAACTTGGTTGCTACTCAAGATAACAATTTCCCTGAAACAATAAACGGATATTTTGCTGACGGTAGTATGAAGTTTAATGATACAGACGGTTCTAAAACTTTCATTCTTCCTAAGAATCTCAGAGATACAGCCACAATTGAATATTTTGCTACATTCTTGAAGATGTACAGCAGAAAGAATAACAATTCTGATGCACAACAGCGTAACAAGGTTATCAACTTGTTTGCAGGTAACTGGATTAGCAACAGAAGCAATAAAACAAGTGATTATATTCAAAATGCTACTCTTTTAGATACAGAAAATTCAGATCCTAACACCGGTATTTATGCTTACAAGCATACCGGCAACACTTATTCGAAAGCAGATTTAAATGAATGGGTTAAATGTTCGTATATGTCAACTCTTACATCTTATTTTTGCTCAAAAATAAGCACTGCGTCTGACGACTTAACTTATGATACCAATTCAATCAAATGTTCTTTGGATATTAGCAAGTTTATCAATGACTATGTTAAAGAACATCTTGATACAACAGGTGTAACTCTTACAGACGCTCAAAAGCAGCCTGTTATCAACAATGCACTTGCAACTCTTTACGGCAACGGTGGTACACAGCTTACAAATATAGTTCTTAACTCTATTATTTCCACATATCTCGATCCGAGTTCAACAATAGGAAATATTATCGACGGTGCTCTTGACGAACTTGCTTCAACAAAAATTGACCTTGTCAAAGCAACTTACAATATTTGGGCTAACCTTATTGAATCTCCGGTTGAAACAATATTCAATCTTCTTCCGCTTGTTGTTGTTCTTGTAAATGAAGTACTTGAACCGATATTCTTCAGTGCTAAATCAGGTGAAACCAAGCAAAACAATATGCTTTATAACTTCACACATGACGGTCTTCTCTATGACTTAACCGCTGATTACGGCTCATACATCGGTATTGACACACTTGCTTGGGACCTTAATGAAATGCTTCCATTGCTTATGCATTGGCTCAAGAATGACGGTTCTTATGACAAGATGGGCGGTACATATTGGAATAACGGTTCTGAAAAGAATTTCAAAATCACCAAATATACCGATTTATCAGGCGGACTTGATAAAATTTCGCAAAAGAATATTACAACAAATACTGTTATCAGCAAACCGGCATATGTTACTAAATATGAAAAGATTGTTGATAGTAAAGGCAACGAAATCACTTCTAAAGTTGTAACAGAAAAGAAGACAAAAACAGAAGTGGATGAAAACGGTACTGCAAAGACAGTTGAATATACCGAAGATGTTACATACTATACATATAACGGTGTAACAAGCAGTGATATTTCAGTAGCTCTTGCAAAAGCTCCGACAAATGCTAAATTTACTGTTTACAGTAAATATGAAGCAAAAGTTCCTTACATCACAGGAATTTACATTGCCGATAAAGCACTTAGGGACGCTAAGCTCAGCGGACTTGATAAGGTTCTTAAGAAAGCATTTACAGATGATAAAGGCGTTCTTTCAGACACAAACGCTCAGCTTGCAACCGGACTTGCAGAAGTAATTAACGAACTTGCAGGATTATTTACAACAGCAGTTGACACTTATGTAAAAACCCCATCACTCAGAAATCAAGTTAAGGGTAAAGATAACAACGGAAATATTGCTAACAGCGGACTTAACAACTTAATGGTTGCTATTCCACAGCTCTTCGATATTATGGAAGACCTTGGAGCAGATAAGTACGGTATCAGCAAAAATGCATGGAAATACTGCTACGACGGTAAATTTAAAACTGAAGAAATTACAGTATCGGGTAAAACCTATACCGCTGTTTCTAACACAAAGGTAACTGAATTCAAGTCATATGCTCAAAATCCTGATTCAACAAAGATTTTTGATACTTTCGTTGGTATCTTTGTAGAAGATTGGCTTGATGCAATCCTCGGTCTTGCAAACAATGTTATTGATTCAGACAACAGTGCATTTGCAAAGAACCTTCCTATCATTACAGGTGTTCTTCAGTCAATCGGCGGATTTGGCGAAACAAGCGCACTTACAGACTTGTTTAACAGCATTTTCCAAATCACCCGTGAAAGCAAATACAGCTTTACATTCGAAAAGCAGGCAAGCGGATTTGTCGGACTTGATAAAGACAATGCTTACTTCCTTATCACTAATATAAGCAAGCTTGTAGATGTAATTCAAAGTCTTGTTAAATCATTTAAGAAGACTGACAATACAAATAAAAATACAAATAATAATACAACAACTGCTCCTACACAGGCAGTTCAAACTTCTAACTCATCAGTTGACATTTCAGCGTATAAGAGCAAAGATGTTAAGAGTGTTGACAGCACAATTGAAAAGCTTGATAAAGCATTGTCATCTCTCCTTGCTGATTCAAGAATCAATGGCTATTCAATCAACAAAACAAATAATATTATTGTCGGCGTAATTTCATTACTTTCAAATTACATCGGTGCTAACTCAGCAAATGCAGTAATAGATTTACTTAATACCTATTTATATTACCTTAACGGTGAAGATTCACGCTCAGCTGATTCTAACGGTAATGTTAACCCTAAGGATATCTACACAAATGAAGGACTTACCACAGTAGTAGTAAGAACTTATGCACTCATTGAATCACTTGTTGCAAACCTTACTGATAAGTACGCTTATTCATACACAGGTGCAAACAATGTTTCAGCTAAATACAATCTTATCAGCGAAGCAGTTAACGGACTTATTTCTCCTGACTCATTAGCTGTAAGAATTAAAGACACAGATATTAAGAATGCCAGCGGTAAACTTAAGAAGCTTGCAAGCTGGAGCGATGCTGTTAATGACAACGGAACACTCAATGTAAGCATTAACTGGGGTGTTTCAGCCGGCAACAGAGATGAGTTTATGAATGGTCTTTCAACATCACTCAGACTTCTCACATCTATTATCGGCGTACTTCTTATTGACACAGGCATTTACGAAAATGCACTTTATCCGGTTCTTAATACAATCGCAGTAAAAACAGGCATCACAGTTGATACTCCTGAAAAGTTCGCTGACAAGAGCAATCCATACCGTGATGAAGTATTTGTAGGAATTGTTAACCCAATCGTTGCATTACTTGACAAATTCTTTGAAAAACCTGTAACTACATTGTTGAACCTTGTATCGGCTATCGGTGTTATATTAGATGACACAACAGCTCCTACACTTGCTTCAACAATTGCAAACGCTGTTAAACCTATTTCAAATGAAGTTAACGGACTTGCAAAAATCCTCAGAATAAGCAATGGTACTCTTGGTGCAACATCACCTACTCTTGCTTCATTCCTTGAAAACATTGCTACTAAAACATTCGGTAAATTGGTAACAGTTAATGATAAGCAGGAAATCGGTATTGAAGTAAAGGGATACCTTCTTTCAGGTAATAATATTATACCTATTATAAATACACTTCTTGCTAAAACAGGCATTAAGCTTAATAACATTAACTGGAATGCACTCGGCAAAACAGCTTCTCCTGCTCAAACACTTCTTTATGTTCTTGATTATGTAATTGAATTCGTAAAGACAAACAATAATCTTACCACAATCATTCAGTTGATTATGGGCAACAACAAGATTAGCAAGGGAATTCAAAAGCTTATCAAGTACATCGAAACAGGTAAGCTTGACGCTATGGGACTTCTTAAAATTATCGGCAAGCTTCTTGACTTCACTCAGTCACCAACAGAAGTTTACTGGACTTATAAGAATTACAAGGGTACATCATTAAACTTTAAGTATCCTGACGGAATTACAGCTTATGATGCAAATAACGCTGTTTCACAGCTTGACACAGCAGTTGATGCAGTTATGGCTCTTCTCGCCAACTTCGGTGTAGTTAACGCATCAAATCTTAAGAGCATCGTCAGCGGATTGGCATTTACAAACGCTAACCTCACATCTCTTGCAAAGGCACTTTACGGTGCGCTTGATACCAAGAAGATTTCACCATATCTCAATATGGCAGGCATTGCAGTATCACCAAAGGGTGTTGCTAATCTCCTTGTAGATAAGAGCTATGGCAAAACTTACACTTCAGCAGCCAACACACTTAAGAAGGCAAAGAGCTGGAAGAAAGTTAAAACAATTAACTGGGGCTTCAAAGATGGTTCAGCAAAGGCAGAACAGGGCTTTATCAATGCTCTTGCAGCAATCCTCCGTCCTGTAAACAGCGTTCTTGCTGTATTCCTCAATGAAGGAAAGATTGACCTCAGTAATATCAATATCAAGAAGGCTTCAACTTCATTTGATATTAAAGACAGCAACGGTAAAGTAACAAGCAAAGTTGCACTTACTTATATGCTTAAGAAAGGCGTTCTCACTCTTACCCTTAAGGATGATATGAACCCTGACTCCAAGCTTTCAACAATTAAGCTTGACCTTAATGCTCTTAATGTAGGCGTTAACGGTATTAACGGTTATGAAGGCGCAATTGTTCCTCTTCTTGATGTTCTTCAAGTAAGCAACAGCAAGATTAAAACATTTAAGCAGTATCAAAAAGATTGCATGAAGGCTAAAGATAATGTAATTCTTGATGTTCTCAATCCTCTTATGAGCTTTGTAGATACACTTCTTGATAAGCCGTTTGATACACTCACATCTGTTCTTCCAAACCTTGCATACTTTATTGATAACAACGGCATAGGCCAGTTACTCGATAATCTCATTGCTCCTGTTACAAACATTCTTAAAACTGCTAAATCAGCAGGTGTGGATGTTGATAAGATTCTTACAATGGTACTCGGCAAGGACCTTGGCAAAGTTGTTACAGACGCACTCAAGGTTAAAGGTGTTAAGCTTAACATCAAACTTGCAGACCTTAAGTCTTGCAACATTCAAGATATTGTAGTTCCTCTTCTTAACTCATTACTTAAGAAGACCGGTATTAAGCTTCCTGAATTTAAGTGGTCAACAATCGCATCACACGGTAAGGTTGTTACATCTAAATCAATGGTTAAGAATGCCGAAGGTAAGTTTACAAATAAGGAAGTAATTGCTGATAAGGGCGAAGTTCTTGTTGCAGTTCTCCGTTATGTTGCAGATACTCTTATTAAGAACTCAAAATCTATCAAATCACTTATTACTTCAATTAAAGCTATTAAGAGTAATGATATGCTCAAATCTATCATCTCAAGTGTATTCACTACAATCGGCCTTGCTGATAAGGATGATATTGTTCGTGCAGTATTCTACTTCTTAACAGGCGAACCTACTAATGCATTCTGGGATTACACAGCTTATAAGACAGGTTCTTATGACTTCTCTTATCCTGAAAGTGTTGATGTTGACTTCCTTAAGAATCTTCCTCCAATGCTTGACGGACTTGTAGGCGGTTTGGTTGACGGCGGTCTTACCAAGTTAATCGGCGGTCTTATCTTCAAGGATGACATTATTAACTCACTTCTTACCGGACTTTACGGTGCAATTGAAGGTGTTAAGGTTGGCGACGGTTCACTCGTTTCTCTCCTTGCACAAACTAACATTGACTTCTCAACAAGCAATGTTGCTAAACTTCTTACAGATGAATCTTACGGTCAAACTTATGCTGCAAATGCAAGCGTAATCGCAAACGCAGGTTCATGGTCAAAGGTTAACACAGCATCACTTAAGTGGGGTGTTAAGGATGCAGATACATTCTTCCACGCACTTGTTGCAGTTCTCCGTCCTATCTACGGTGTACTCGATGTACTTCTTAATGATGCATCACTCGGAATCTTTGACATAGTAAGAATTCCTGGTTCAAACGGTTATACATCATCAATCGTTCCTCTTATGGAAGCATTCTCAATGTATAACATCAAAACTCAGTATCAATACAGAGAAGATATAAACGAAGCTTACGATAATATTCTTCTTGATATTATCAATCCTCTTTGGGATAAGGTTGAGGATATACTTAATGCTCCTCTTGAAACATTGTTTGCAATGCTTCCAAACCTTGCACTCTTCATTGGTAATGACGGACTTTGCCAGATTCTTGACAACCTCCTCACTCCGATTTCAGCTCTTGTTGATGCTATCAAACCAATAGTTGATCTTAATACTCTCTTACCTGCACTTCTTAAGGCACTTAAAGTTGACCTTAATGCAATTCTCGGTAAGATTGGTGTTACAAACTTCTCTCTTGACATCTATGACCTTAATGCAACACTTAAGCCACTCCTTGGCGGTGACGCTATTATTCCTCTTGTAAATAATATCCTTGGTCTTATTAAGATTAAGGGCACACCACTCGGAATTAAGCTTAATGATGTAGATTGGTTGAAGCTTGCAAGCCACGGTAAAGTAATTACAGACACTTCACAGGCTGCTACATACGGTGCAAGAATTTATATTGAAGGTGATTCATCAGAAACACTCATTGCAGTACTCGGCTACTTAATCGAAACTGTTAACACAGGCGATAACTTCAAGAACATAAGTGATCTTATCACAGGTCTTGTAGGCGGTAACGAAACTGTATCCGGAGTTGTTAATCAGGTTCTTCCTGTTCTTCAGGGTGATACTGATACAGTTATTGCTTCTCTTGTAGACCTTCTTCAGACAATGGCATAAACATAAAGTTTTAGCCGAAATAAAAATTAGGGGCAACTCCTTTGGGAGTTGCCCTTTTTGACTGTCGATAAAGTGGCTAAAGCGCGCCTCGTTGTAATTGTCATAGAGTTGCCTTTTATCTTTTTATATTTATAAATAAAAAATCTTGTATTAGCATTAAAAATAAGATATAATAGCAAATGAATTATATCTTTTACTTGGTGGTGATGTTATGCTTCTCGGCAAGGCAGCCAAAGGAAGAGTTGTTAAACCTATAAATTCTGTTGACGAAAGCGGTTATGTTTATCCCTTAAATGTAGTTGAAATTAACGGACATAAAAACCAATATGCTTTTGTAATGGGAGTAACTCACACAGTATGCAATTTTGACGGTAGAATTATTGCAGCGCTCATTCCTAAAGACTCTGAGAACAAAAATTTAAAAACTATGTGGATTATGGCGTCACGCAGTTCACGCTATATAAATCAAGACATTTTACAGGTCATTGATGTTGAAAACGATTTTCCGCAACACAACCTCATTTGCTACTATGAATCAAGTGCCGGCGCAGTTGTATATAGGTCAATTAAAGGAAAGCTTCGTTATCTTCTTATTAAAAACAAACGCTCGTCAAATTGGGGATTTCCTAAAGGCCATCTTGAAATGGGCGAAACAAAATATGATGCAGCAAAAAGAGAAGTGCTTGAAGAAACAGGACTTCATATCCGTATTCAACTCGGATACGAAGGAATATCAAAATACAAGCTCAGAAATAATGTTGATAAAAAAGTTTCAATCTTTGTTGCAACTACCGATGATATGCGAACCATAGTCCAGGAAGAAGAAATTGATGACTTTATGTGGCTTGCTTATGACCAGGCAATGGGCTTTTTATCATTTGAAAATGATAAAAAAA
>ENA-OVGQ01000973-OVGQ01000973.1-human-gut-metagenome-genome-assembly--contig:-NODE-973-length-33972-cov-16.842115_pt1 | contig 33972 bp, 26 predicted proteins | sample MGYA00237774_ERZ505427 | MGnify/ENA primary metagenome ERZ505427 (study PRJEB26158, sample SAMN06016404) | human gut metagenome | biome: human gut; feature: ankylosing spondylitis patient; material... | reverse complement strand
CACTGCCTCTGTGCAACGCTTGCGCAATTGTTTGCGCTTTTGCTTTAACAAAAGGCGGCTCCGCACAAGAGCGGAGCCGCCTAAAAAGTTCAAATTACTGTTGATTAGTTCAGCAGGGTCAGCTCGGTTTCAGGATCGAACAGGTGGATCTTATGCGTATCCATAGCCATGGTGACCTTGTCGCCGCGGCGGGACTTGGAGGTCGGGGCAACGCGAGCCATCAGGTTCTGGCCCTTGTAGGTCAGGTACAGATAGATCTCAGCGCCCATCAGCTCGGAAACTTCAACCTCAGTATCGATATGGCTGGAAGGATGCTTCTCCAGGAACTCTTCGTCATCCTTCATATCCTCAGGACGGATACCAACCTTCAGGCTCTTGCCAACGTAAGCGGCCAGTTTGCCATCGGCGGTCTTTTCCTGCGGCAGGGGGATCACGGTGCCGTCCAGATCGACGACATAGGTATCGCCATTCTTCTGCAGGGTGCCGTCCAGGAAGTTCATCTGGGGGCTGCCGATGAAGCCGGCAACGAAGATGTTGCAGGGGTAATCGTACAGGTTCTGCGGAGTATCGACCTGCTGGATGACGCCATCACGCATAACAACGATGCGGTCGCCCATGGTCATAGCTTCGGTCTGGTCATGGGTAACATAGATGAAGGTGGTAGCCAGCTTCTTGTGCAGCTTGATGATCTCGGTACGCATGCTGGTACGCAGCTTAGCATCCAAGTTGGACAGAGGCTCGTCAAGCAGGAAGACGGCCGGGTTACGAACCATTGCGCGGCCCAGAGCAACACGCTGGCGCTGACCACCGGACAGAGCCTTCGGCTTACGGTCAAGCAGGTGCTCGATTTCCAGGATCTTAGCAGCTTCACGAACGCGCTTGTCGATGTCGTCCTTGGGCATCTTGCGCAGTTCCAGGCCGAATGCCATGTTCTTGTACACGGTCATGTGCGGGTACAGAGCGTAGTTCTGGAACACCATGGCGATGTCGCGGTCTTTCGGGGGAACATCGTTGATCAGGCGGTCACCGATGTACATTTCGCCCTTGGAGATTTCTTCCAGACCTGCGATCATACGCAGGGTGGTGGACTTACCGCAGCCGGAAGGACCGACGAAAACGATAAATTCCTTATCCGCGATTTCCAGGTTGAAATCGGGAACGGCAGTAACATTGCCGGGGTAAACTTTCTTAACGTGACGGCAGCTAATGGAAGCCATAATGCTCATCCTCCAAATGTATTCAGTGGTTTCAGCCCGTGTAGAGGGGGCTGTTTCTGTTGACATGATTATAATAACAGGTTATAATCTATTTGAAAATAGCATTTTATTGATATAGAGGTGTCGAAATTGATATTTGACCCGGAAATTTACTGCACCGCTGCCGAAACGGCGGAATTGGACGGCACAGCGCCGCTGGCTCTGGCCGGAGACGGCCTGTGGGTGGGGGTGCTTTCCCGCGGGGCGTGCCTGCTGGACGGCGTTGACCGCCCGGGCCAAAGCGGCGATATTCTGCTGGGCCCTGCCCCCCTGGTGCTGACGCCGCAGAGCGACTGCCACCTGCTGGCCGTGCGGCTGACCGGCCACTGCACGGACGCCTACCTGTTGCAACTGGGGGCGGCGCGCTGGGCGGACGGCGCTGCCTGCCCCGGCGCGGCGGAGTTGATCGCACAGCTGTGCGGCGCGCAGACGGCCCCCATGGCCTACGCGCTGCTCTGCGCCGCAGCCAAGGCCGACGAGACTGCCCGTCCCCTGCCGCCGCTTGTGGCCGAGGCCGTGGCGGCCATCCGCCAGAATTATATGGCGCTCTACGGCGTCGAGGAGCTGAGCGAGCAGCTCGGCGTGACAAAAAGCCATCTGGTGCGCGTCTTTAAGCAGGAGATGGGGGTGCCGCCGGGCAAGTACATGACGAATGTGCGCATCGAGGCAGTCAAGACGCTGCTGCTGACCGATGAGTACAATCTGGATATGATCGCGGGCCTGACGGGGTTTTCCGGGGCCAATTATCTGTGCCGCGTCTTTAAGCGGGAGGTGGGCCTCTCCCCCGCGGCCTGGCGCACCGCCGCCGCACCCCTGCCCGTCGTACCCAAGCTCCCGCCGAGAAGTCAGGAGATGTATGTGTAAAAGAAAGGCTTCCCCCTTGGGGGAAGCTGTCAGCGGCTTCGCCCGCTGACTGATGAGGGGCAACCTTGCCATTGCAACCCGTTTACGGGCAGCTGTGGCAGACCCGTCCCTCATCCGGCCTCGGTCGGGGCCTCGGCCACCTTCCCCCGAGGGGGAAGGCATACAAAACAAATGCCCGATACGGCTCGTCACCGCATCGGGCATTCTTAACTTTATGCAGCTTTATTCCGCAGTCTTATACCCGTCCGGGTTGTGGCTCTGCCAGTTCCAGCTGTGGGCGCACATTTCCTCAATGCCGTACTGGGCCTCCCAGCCGAGCTCACGCTTGGCCTTGGAGGGATCGCACCAGCACTCGGCGATGTCGCCGGGGCGGCGCGGGTCGATGACATAGGGGATCTCCTTGCCGCAAGCCTTGCTGAAGGCGTTGATGACGTCCAGCACGCTGTAGCCGTGGCCGGTGCCAAGATTGCAGATGAACAGGCCGGGCTTCTGCTCCAGCTTTTTGATGGCAGCAACATGGCCGCGGGCCAGGTCGACAACATGGATGTAGTCGCGCACGCCGGTGCCGTCGGGGGTCGGGTAGTCATTGCCAAAGACGTGGACCTTCTCCAGCTTGCCGACAGCGACCTTGGCGATGTAGGGCACGAGGTTGTTGGGGATGCCGTTGGGGTCCTCGCCGATCAGGCCGGACGGATGCGCACCGATGGGGTTGAAGTAACGCAGCAGCGCAACGTTCAGCTCGGGATCGGCGTGGCAGCAGTCGGTCAGGATGCGCTCGGTGAACACCTTCGTGGTGCCGTAGGGGTTCGTGGTGCCGCCGACGGGGAAATCCTCGCGGATGGGCACGCTGGCGGGGTCGCCGTAGACTGTGGCGGAGGAGGAGAAGATGATGTTGTGGCAGTTGTGGCGGCGCATGACATCCAGAATGTTCAGCGTGCAGGCCAGATTGTTGGAGTAGTACTCGATGGGCTTGGAAACGCTCTCGCCGACGGCCTTGTAGGCGGCGAACTGGATGACACAGTCAATGTCCTCGTTCTCGGCAAAGATCTTCTCCACGGCGTCCTTGTCGGTCATGTCGGCCTCGACAAAACGGAAGTCCTTGCCGGCGATCTTCTTGACGCGGGCCAGGGCCTCGGGGCAGGAGTTGTAGTAGTTATCGGCTACAACGATGTCGTACCCTGCGGCCAGAAGTTCCACACAGGTGTGGCTGCCGATGTAGCCGGCGCCACCGCTAACCAGAATTGCCATAACAGTCGTCTCCTTATGTTATATGATATTGTTGCGTGCGAACCGGGCGGCTCGCCTCTCTTTGCTTGTATTCTACTCTTTCTGCGGAGTTTCTGCAATAGGAGTTTTTGATTCTGATTTGCCTTTTTGTTGCCTGTTTTGCCGCCGTGCGGGCAGCCCCTGCTGAATGCGGCGGTAGGCGGACGGCGTGTGCCCCGTGGCAGCGCGGAATTTCTGGCTGAAATACGCGCCGGAGCAGTAGCCCATCTGCGCGGCGACCTCGCCGGGGGATGCCCCGCGGGCCAGCAGCTGGGCCGCGTACTCGATGCGCATGGCGGAGAATTCCTCCATGGCCGTGCGGTGGAGCCGCGCGCGGAACGCCTGCTGCAGCTGGGGCCGCGTGCAGCCCAGCGCCGTGCAGATGTCGTCGATCTTCAGTTCATGCGCAAGATTTTCGGCAAAATAGGCGCGGGCGTCCTCGACCAGCGCGTTCTGGCGGCGCTCCCGCCGGACGCGGGCCACAGGGCGCTTGGTGCGGCGGCAGCGGCGGGCCAGCAAAATCAACAGATTTTCCAGATGGATGATGAACTGCTGCATCGCGCCGAAGGGCAGCTCCTCCTTTAAGACAGGCCGTCCGCCCGGCACGGGGGCGGCGTCGAACAGCTCGTTGGCGGCATTTGCCAGCCAGTTCAGGTCATGCTGCTCGGCAGGCTCCGTGTGCAGCATCGCGCCGCGGAAACGGTCCATGGCCGCGCCGGTGCAGTAAAAGTCGATGCGCAGCGTCTCGGGCGGGACCTCGCCGACGGTGGTCATAGCAAAGACCTCCCCCGGCTGGTGGAACAGCAGTCCGCCCGCCCGCAGCAGCACGTGGCGGGCATCGCAGCGTTCCTCAATGGTGCCGCTGCGCACAAAGATCAGCTGCCAGGCCTGCGTCTCGCTGGGCGGGAATGAGTCGTCCGCGCGCCACTCCGACGCATGTGCCGCCGGGATCGCTTCGACCCGCAGCGGAAAGGTATCGTTCAGCATGGGTGTGACCTCCCTTCCCCGGCTTGACACCGCTGTAGGGGCCGGGCATGCCCGGCCCGCATGTGTATGACGACCAGCTGCCTGCGGGAAGGCTCTCTCCCTCCGGCCCTGCGGGCCACCTCCCTCTGCGAGGGGGCTGGCGCAACAGCGCCTGGGGGAGAGAAGCTTCCGGGCGGTGCTTACTTTCCTTACACCGCCACCGCACCCGGCCAGCTCTCGCCGGCCTCCGCGCTCCCCGCTTCCCCGTCGGCTCCGTAAGAGAAAACGCCGGGGGTCATGTCGGCCAGCAGGGGGAACTGCGCAAGCTCGGGGCAGGTGTCGGCCAGCCCCAGACAGTAGGCCGTCAGCGGACTGATCTCCTTTGTGATGGCGTCAAACCGGCTTGAGCCGTCGTCCTCGTAGGTGCTCAGCATAATATCCCCGGGGTAGGTTTCGGCCACATAGCTGACAAGTGCCTCGTCGACGTAGGGGTCGCTGCTGCCCTCATACAGATCGGGCGCGCCGAACAGATGCAGGATCTCGTGGGCGTAGGTCGCCGGGGATTCCGCCTCGCCGTCGGTGTAGGCGTCGGTTTTGTACAGGCAGCTGTATTCATAATAAAAGCTGTCGCCGTCGTCGGCGTAGTGAGCCATCGTGAAGGATGTCCCGCTGATGGGCAGGAAGAACAAAAACGCGATGTGCCGGGCCCCGTAGGCAGCCAGACGGCTGTCGGCGGCCAGCGACGCGCACAGCGTATCCATCTCGTCGAGAAAAGCGGAGCTTTCCTCGGAATTTTCGCCGCCCTGCATGGCAGACTGCACAAGATAACTGCGTGTCAGCGTTGAATCGCTGCCGTCCGCGCTGCGATCACAGATCAGATTCACCGCGGCCTCGTAGCCCGCGGCCTGCTCGGTGATCCAGTCTATGGCCAGCTGGGTGCGCTGCACGGCGGCAGCGCGGCTCTCGGCGTCCCAGGTATGCCCGTGGGCGGCGTCGTTCAAAAACACGTTGACGAGCACGGTGGCATCGGTCAGCAGTGCGGCGCTGCCGTAGGCCTTCTGCTCCTCGGTAAAGGTGGGCACAGGCTCCGGCGTCGGGGTGGCGGCGGGGCTTTCGGCCCGGGGCAGCTCCGCGGGATAACGCTGCACCGTGACGCGGGCCGAGCAGCTGCACAGCAGCGCCGCGGCCAGCACCAGGGCAACCAGTTTTCTGTACATGGTGCGCCCCTTAAATTTCCAGCACGGCCCTGCCGTCGTGGTCGGCCAGCTCCAGCGTGACCTCGCGGCCATCCAGGCGGCCATCGACGAGCGCGTCGGAGACGGGGTCCTCAATGGTCTTGCGGATCGTGCGGCGCAGCTCACGCGCACCGTATTTGGTGGAGCTTTCGGCTACGATGTCCGCCAGCGCGGGCTGCGTGTAGTGCAGCGTGATGCCGTGCGCGGCCAGGCCGGGCTTGTACTCGTCGAGCATGAGCGCGGCGATCTTCTCAAGGTCTTCCTCGCTCAGCGGCTTGAACGTAATGATCTCGTCCACACGGCCGATGAACTCGGGGCGCAGGAACTCCTGCAGCGCCTTCATGCTGCGGTCCGCGCTGGCGACCTCGGCCTTTTTGCCAAAGCCCGTCGCGCCGCTCTGGTCGGTGGAGCCCGCGTTGGAGGTCATGCAGATGACCGTGTTCGAAAAGTCCACCGTGCGGCCCTGCGCGTCGTTGATCTTGCCCTCGTCCAGAATCTGCAGCAGGATATTCATAACGTCAGGATGTGCTTTTTCGATCTCGTCGAACAGCACGACGCTGTAGGGATGGCGGCGGACCTTCTCGGTCAGCTGCCCGGCCTCGTCGTAGCCGACATAGCCCGGGGGCGAGCCGATGAGGCGGGACACCGCGTACTTTTCCATGTACTCGCTCATGTCGATGGAGATGAGCGGGTCAACGGTGTCGAACAGCTGGCTGGCCAGCTGCTTGACCAGCTCGGTCTTGCCGACGCCGGTGGGGCCGACGAAGATAAAGCTGGCCGGGCGGTGACGGCCAGACAGGTCGGCGCGGGCGCGCTTGATGGCCCCGGCCACGGCGTGGACAGCCTCGTCCTGGCCGATGATGTGCGCCTTGAGGGCATCCTCCAGCCCCTGCAGGCGGCCATACTCGGTCTCTTTGATCTTCACAGCAGGCACACCGGTCCAAAGCTCAATGACCTGTGCGACGTCGTCCATGGTCACTTCAATTTCCGCGACCTTCAGCTGCAGGGCGGGCAGCTTTTCGCGCTGCTTCGCCAGATCGGTCTTGACCGCGGCCAGTGCCTCGTAGTCGATGGCAGCGTCCTGGCCGTTCTGCGGCTCGGGGTTCTCCAGTTCGTGCTCGCGGGTCTCCAAATCGGCCACGGTGCGCTGGGTCTCCATGAGCTCTGTAATTTCAGGATGGCGCAGGTTGCAGCAGGCGCAGGATTCATCCAGCAGGTCAATGGCCTTGTCCGGCAGGAAACGATCCGTGATGTAGCGTTCCGACAGCTTGACGATGCTCGTCACGATGGGGTCGGACACACGGACGCAGTGGTGCTTTTCATAGTAGACGCGGATGCCCTTGATGACCTCGATGGTGTCCAGCAGCGACGGCTCCTCGACCTTGACGGGCTGGAAACGGCGCTCCAACGCGGAATCCTTCTCGATATACTTGCGATACTCGGCAAACGTCGTTGCGCCGATGACCTGCATCTGCCCGCGGGACAGCGCGGGCTTCATGATGTTGGCGGCGTTCATAGAGCCGTCGGAGTCGCCCGCGCCGACGATGGAGTGGATCTCATCAATAAACAGGATGATGTTGCCCGCAGCCTTGACCTCGCTGATGAGGCCCTTGACACGCTGCTCAAACTGGCCGCGGAACTGGGTGCCTGCGACGAGGGACGTCATGTCGAGCAGGTAAATTTCCTTGTCCTGCAGACGCGCGGGGACCTTGCCCTCGGCAATGCGCTGGGCAATACCCTCGGCAATCGCAGTCTTGCCGACACCGGCCTCGCCGATCAGGCAGGGGTTGTTCTTCTGGCGGCGGCACAAAATCTGGATCGTGCGGTAAATTTCGCGGTCACGGCCAATGATGCGGTCCGTCTTGCCGTCGCGGGCCTTCTGGGTCAGGTTCTCGCAGTAGGTCTCAAGGAACTTGCGGCGGGGAGCCTTTTCCTTCTTGCCGTTTTTGGGCTTGGCATCGTCCTTATTCTGGCGCGCACCAAAGCCAAACGGGAACACGGGGCTGCCGCCCGGGACAAAATCGTCCTGCGGGGCGGGCTCGTCACCGGCGTCGGTGTCGTCGCCGTTCATCATGGGGGCCAGCATGCCGGAGTCGGAGGCCTCCTGCAAAAAGCTGGACATCCGCTCCTCCATGTTTTCCAGATCCTGGTCGGACATGCCGAACTGTTTCATCAGATCATCCACAGGCTGGATGTGCATGGCACGGGCGCAGGTCAGGCAGTAGCCCTCCTGCACGGTCTTGCCGTTTTCAAGCCGCTGCACAAACACGACAGCGGGGCGTTTTTGGCATTTAACACAAAGCATTTACTTCACCTCTATGAAAAGTGCCTGATAAGAGGCACATGGGATTGCGATAAATTGTTGTAGGGGGCGGCGTTCTCGACGCCCGGCGGGCGGATAGGAAATCCGCCCTACGTAGGGTGGGCAGTCCCCTGCCCGCCGCACCGCAGCTACACTACTATTATTAAACAAACCCTGCCAAATTGCAAGTTTTGGCGGGGCTTGTTCAGAATTTGTTTAATAATGGAGCAAAAACGGGTTGAACGCACCAAAAAGGCTGTACCCGACGCTGCGCTGCAAAACGCCGGTTGTCAGCCAGTCGATCTGGCCGGTGGTGATGCTGGCGGCGAACCAGAGCAGCAGCGCCAGCAGCCAGCAGTCGAACGCGCCGGTCACAAGGCCCAGCACCAGACCCAGCAGCCGGTTGGCGCCGCCCACCAGCGGGATAAGATTGACGCCGCGCAGCAGCCGCACCAGCAGGGCGAACACCCAGCGCACGATCATGCAGAGCAGCACAAACAGCAACGCTTGCACCAGCGGCAGGAAAAGCGGCTCCAGCAGGGCGTTGATCTTTTCGGGCAGCTGGTCCCCGGCAGTCTGCAGACCCGCAGCCAGCGCGGCACGGATGGATTCCGGCAGAAAGTCCAGCCCCTGCACCGCAGCGGCAATATCGCCGCCCGACTGTGCGACGGCCTGCTCGACCCGGGTGGAGACGGAGTCGCTGAAAAAGCTAAGGTAGACTTCCGGAGCCAGCGTGCGGCTGCCCCAGGAGGCAATGCCGACGCCCAGCACCGCGCCGATCAGCTCGGTCAGCCCGGCGAGAAAGCCCTTCTGCCAGCTTTTGACAGCGGCAAAGGAAAATACGGCCAGAAAAATAAAATCATAGACAAGTGCGGGAGAAAAAGACATAGATGGGTACTTCTTTCTGTTGGATTACTTGCGGGTCGAAAGGCTTCCCCCGAGGGGCAAGCTGTCAGCGGCCCCGCCCGCTGACTGATGAGGGCGAACCTTGCCATTATTGCCCGCAAATTGGTTATTGCGGCAAGGCAGCCCCTCATCCGGCCCTGCGGGGCCACCTTCCCCCGAAGGGGAAGGCTTCGGAACTACTCGGCTGGCTTCGCCAAAACGTCCGCCTGACTGCCGGTAAAGACCAGCGTCTGCTTGCCGTGCAGGACCGCCAGCGGGCGGGACGGCAGGCCGGTCTGCACCCAGTTCTGCACGCCGTCGTAGCCGTAGCACTCGACGGCATCGGGGCAGAGCAGATAAATGTCGGTGTCGGTGGCCGAGACCGCAAACGCCTGCCGTGCGGGAATCTCCGACATAACGGTGAGGCTTTCGGACAGGGTGACCAGGCTGTTGCCGCCGTGTACGTTCAGAAGCAGCGCGGTCTGGCGGCGTCCGGGTGCAACGCTTTGCAGCGCGGCCCCGCCGTAGTCGTAGCGTGCGACCTCGGCGGCGGTGCGGGGGTCAATGACCGCAATGTAGGTGTCAAACACGGCCATGACGCGGTTCTCGCTCTGCCAGTCCAGCCGCAGCAGCATGCTGCCCGCGTCGGCGGTGTAGAGCAGCCCCTCGGTGTCGGAGTCGAGGCTCATAAAGTAGACCGAGCAGTTCAGCTGCCCGTCCCGCGCGGCAATCATGCCCGAGGCAAACCTGCGGTTGTCGGGGGCAAAGTCCAGTGCGATCGGCGTGCCCATCGACTGGGGCATCCGCCAGCTGTACAGCTCCCGCATCGAAGGGTCATAGATGTGTACCCAGCCGGCAAAACGGTCCGCGTCGGTCACGACGGCCAGCGAGTTGTTGTTTGACATGGCGCAGAGCAGAATGTCCTCGTCAAAGCGCTGTGTGTAGAGCGTGCGGGTGCGGCTGCATACGGTCAGCTCACTGCCCGCGCGGTTGTAGACCACAAAGTGGGTGCCGCCCACAGCCAGCACGGGCCGCGCGTAGGACGGCTGCAGGCTCAGAATTTTGGAGCCGTAGGCCGAGTAGACGAGTACATCCTCATTGCCCAGCTCGACGAAGCCGTCCGCCAGCGGTTCGATTTGCAGCGGCTCGGTGATACCGGTGGTGGTCGGCCAGCCGCCGTCGGCGCGGTTCAGGTAGAGCGATGCGCTGTCCACGGCATCACCCAGCAGCGCCAGCGAGGCCGACAGTGTGCCGGTCACAACGGTGAGCGCCAGCGCCAGCGCAATGATAATGACGATCAGGACGGTGAGCCGCCGCTGCTGGCGCTGCTTGTAGAGCGGCGTCAGGGATTTGAGCCGCGCGGCGCTCTGCGCGGACGGCTGCTCGGACGTCCGGGACGGCGGGCTGTCATCGCGCCGCGGTGTGGGAGCGGTGCGCGGCGTGCGGGCACGGTCTGCGTCGCGGGCGGCGGCACTCAGGGCCCGCCTCTGCTCACGCGCCAGCCGCTGCAGCAATGCCTGCCGATCTCTGTCCGCCTTACTCATAGGTGGGCCCCCTCCTTTCCGGAAAAAATTTGTGCGTATGGGTTGATTTGTAGGGAGGCGTCTTGACGCCTCCGGGCCGTTAGCGGCGGTGGTCAGGCTCCGCGGAGGGGTCAAGACCCCTCCCTACGGTACGCCATTAAACGTCATCCAACCCGGGATAGTCTACTTTTTCCAAAAACAGCCCCTTTGCGGGCAGCGTCGGCCCGGCCCGGCGTCGGTCCCCGCTTTCCAGCAGGGCGGGGATGCTCTCCGGCGTCCGCTTGCCAAGACCCGCGTCCACGAGCGTGCCCGCCAGAATGCGCACCATATTATAGAGGTAGCCGTCGGCGGTCACGGAAATTGTAAACAAATCGCCGTTCTGTACAACAGTACAATTCGTGATCGTCCGCACGGTATCCCCGTGGGCGGCGGCGCTGGACCCGGACGCGCAGAGGGCGGAAAAATCGTGCGTGCCTATGAACTGCGCCGCAGCGGCCTGCATGGCGGCCAGGTCGAGCGCGGCCCCTACCCTGTGGCAGGTGTCGTAGGTGAACGGATCATCCACCCGCGCGTTCAAAATGTAGTAGCGGTAGGTCTTGGCGTGGGCGGCGTAACGCGCGTGGAAGCCGTCCGGCACGGACCGGATGTCCACTGCGCGGATGTCCGGCGGCAGGTGGGCGTTGAGCGCGGGCACGATTTTCTGCATCGGCACTTTGCCAGTATAGCAGAAGCTGAGCGCGAAACGCCGCGCATGGACGCCGGCATCGGTGCGGGAGCAGCCCTTGACATCGGGGCGGCAGCCGAACACCGCCTGCATCGCGTCCTGCAAAACCGCGCAGACCGTGGGCGCATTTGGCTGGACCTGGAACCCGGCATAGCGGGTGCCCTTGTAGCTTATCCAAAGTAGATAATTCATGTCAGAACCAAGTAGGGGCCGGGCATGCCCGGCCCGGTTGTGTAAGGCAAGCAGACGCTTGCGGGAAGGCTGCGGGCCGGGCATGCCCGGCCCCTACAGGGCGGCTGATTCTTACGCCAGCCCCGGCACAAAGAATCGTGTGCAGGCAATGGCCACCAGCGCCACGGCAATGACCGCCAGGCATTTGAAGTCCTCGCCGGTGAATTTCAGCTGCTTGAGCCGGGTGCGGCCCTCGCCGCCGTGATAGCAGCGGCATTCCATCGCCATGGCCAGCTCGTCGGCGCGGCGGAACGCCGAGATGAACAGCGGAATCAGGATCGGCACCAGCGCCTTGATGCGCTGGGTAAATGTGCCGCTGTCCAGCATCGCGCCGCGGGCCTTCTGGGCGTTCATGATCTTTTCCGTCTCCTCGATCAGGGTCGGGATGAACCGCAGCGCAATCGTCATCATCATGGCCAGCTCATGCACGGGAAAGTGCAGCTTTGCCAGCGGACGCAGCAGGCTCTCGATGGCGTCGGTCAGCACGATGGGACTGGTCGTGTAGGTCAGCAGGCTCGTGCCTGCAATCAGTGCGCAGACGCGCACCGCCAGCAGGATGGCATACTTGACACCTTCGACGTAAATGTTCAAAACCCAGAAGTGCACAAGCGGCTCCCCCTGCCCCGTGACGAAGAACAGGTTCAGCACCGCCGTAAAAATTACGATGGGCACGATGGGCTTTAGGCTTTTCAAAATCATTTTGCCGGGAATCTGTGCTACCTTGTACAGCGCGGCCAGCAGCAGGATGGACAGTGCCAGCCCCAGCGGGTTCGGGGCCACAAACAGCACGACGATATAGGCAATCGTCGCGACCAGCTTGAGCCGCGGGTCGCAGCGGTGCAGGATGGAATGCCCGGGAAAATGCTGACCTATCGTAATATCTTTAAGCATTTGCCCCACCTCCCTGTTTGGCGGCCAGCGCCTTTTGAATCGTTTTGACCGCATAGGGGATCGTGTAAACGTCCGCGGGGATGTCCAGCCCCATCTGGCGCAGCTTTAAAAAGATCTGCGTGACCTGCGGCACCGAAAGCCCCAGCTCCAGCAGCTCCTGCGCGCGGGCAAAGACGTTTTCCACCGTGTCATACATGGCAATTTTGGCGCGGTGCATGACCAGCACGCGGTTGGCGTACTTGGCAATATCCTCCATCGAGTGGCTGACCAGCAGCACCGTGATGCCGGTTTTCTCATGGTAGTCCCTGATCTGGCTCAGGATCGTGTCGCGGCCCTCGGGGTCCAGACCGGCGGCGGGCTCGTCCAGCACCAGCACGCGGGGGTGCATGGCCATGACACCCGCAATCGCAACGCGGCGCTTCTGCCCGCCCGAAAGCTCAAACGGGCTTTTTTCCAACAGCTCATCGGACAGGCCGACGAACGCGGCGGCCTCCCTGACGCGGCGCTGGACCTCGGCCTCGTCCAGGCCCATGTTGCGCGGGCCGTAGGCGATGTCGCGGGCGCAGGTCTCCTCAAACAGCTGGTACTCGGGGTACTGCATGACAAGGCCGACGAGAAAGCGGAAGCTGCGCAGGTCTGCGCCCTGCTCCCACAGATCCCTGCCGTCCACAAGGACGCGGCCCGACGTTGGGCGGTTCAGGCCGTTGAAATGGCTGATAAGCGTGGATTTTCCGCTGCCCGTCGAGCCGATGATACCGACAAAGTCACCCTCCTCGACGGTGAAGGACACGTCATCCAGCGCCTTCGTCGCGTCGGGCATACCCTGGTTATAGATGTAGCTCAGGTTTTCAACACGAATGATTTCGGACATAGTTGTTCCTTTCCCGCCGGATACAGCCCGGTTGCGGTGCCGTTCCGGCATACGTGGGAGTTTTTCGTCAGAGTGGCTTCCACCAAGGGGAAAGCTGTCGGCGGCTCCGCCCGCCGACTGATGAGGGGCGGCTTCGCGGCGATTTCCCATAAACGGGATACCTCGGCAAGCTCGTCCCTCATCCGGTCTCGGGCGGGGCCTCGGCCACCTTCCCCCAAGGGGGAAGGTGGCCTTTATTTCAGCAGCTTGTATAATTCCTCCGCGCAGGCGTCGGGGGTAATGACATTTTCCGGCATCGGGATCCCGGCCTTGACCAACTCGTCGCGCAGCTCGGCGGCCTGCGGGACATCGAGGTGATACCCGTGCAGCCGCTCGGTCTGGCTGAACACCTGCTCGGGCGTGCCCTCCATGACGATGCGGCCCCGGCTCATGACCAGCACGTGGTCTGCTTGGGCGGCCTCCTCCATGTAGTGGGTGATGGACACGATCGTGATGCCCGCCGCCCGCAGCTGGCGGATGGTTTTCATGACCTGCGCGCGGCCATGGGGGTCCAGCATGGCGGTGGACTCGTCCATAACAAGGCAGTCGGGCCGCATGGCGATAACGCCCGCAATCGCGACGCGCTGCTTCTGGCCGCCGGACAGCTTGTACGGCGCAGCCTCGCGCTTTTCATAGATGCCCGCCAGCTTCATGGCCTCGTCGATGCGGGTGCGGATCTCCTCGGGCGGCACGCCGAGGTTCTCCGGCGCAAAGGCCACGTCCTCCTCGACGATGGTCGCCACGATCTGGTTGTCGGGGTTCTGGAACACCATGCCGACCTTCTGGCGCACATCGTAGAGATGGTCTTCGTTGCGGGTGTCCATGCCCTCGACCAGCACGGTACCGGCCTCGGGCAGCAGAATGGCGTTGAAGTGCTTCGCCAGCGTGGACTTGCCGCAGCCGTTCGCGCCCAGCACGGCGACGAACTCGCCGCGGCGGATGTCCAGGCTCACGCCGTCCACAGCGTACTTGGGCTGCTCGGGGTCGTAGCGGAAGCGGACGTCCTGTACTTTGATCATCGGTTCCTGATTCGGCATGGCTTATTTCTCCCAGATGGCCGTTGCGCCGCAGGGCACCACGCCGCCTGTGGCGGAGACCGGCAGACCGATCTCGTCGCAGTGGGTGTGGCCGCCCTTGACGGGGCAAAGCGTCGTTTTGACGATGTATTCCATGACCGCGGGGCTCAGACCCTCGGTGTAGGAGTTGATGGCGAAGAACAGCGGGTCGTCGCTCAGCACCTGCTCAGTCAGCGTGATGAGGTCGTAGACGTTGTCCTCGAGCTTCCAGATCTCGCCGCCCGGGCCGCGGCCATAGCTCGGCGGGTCCATGATGACAGCGTCATAGCGGCTGCCGCGGCGGATCTCACGCTGCACAAACTTGGCGCAGTCGTCCACGATCCAGCGGCAGGGTCGGTCTGCCAGCTCGCTGGCGGCAGCGTTCTCCCGCGCCCAGGCGACCATGCCCTTGCTGGCGTCCACATGGGTGACGGACGCGCCCGCGGCCAGGCACGCCAGCGTTGCACCGCCCGTGTAGCCGAACAGGTTCAGCACGCGGATGGGACGGCCAGTCTGCCGTATCTTTTCCTGGTACCATGCCCAGTTCACGGCCTGCTCCGGGAAAACACCGGTGTGCTTGAAGCCCGTGGGGCTGACGATCAACGTCAAATCGTTCCAGTGGATCTGCCATTTCTGCGGCAGCTTTTTGTGGTAATTCCACTGCCCGCCGCCCTTGGCAGAGCGGTAATAGACAGCGTCGGCCTTGGCCCACAGCGGGCTGGTCTCGTCGTTTTTCCAGATGACCTGCGGGTCGGGACGGATCAGCAGGGTCTGGCCCCAGCGCTCCAACCGGTTGTGGTTGGTAGCGTCCAGCAGCTCATAATCCCGCCAGGAATCAGCAGGGCGCATAGGTGATTCTCCTTTGCTATATGTGTTGGTTCGATGAATTTTGTGGTTAAGGCCAAGCGGCAGAGCCCCTCAGGCCTCGTAAACTCGGCCAGCTCCCCACTTCGTGGGGAGGTAGGCGAGCGAAGCGCGGAAGGGCTCTACCCGTTCGCTTATAGCTCGCACGTTTCCTTAGGCAACACCGCATAATTCCCGCCTTACGGCTTAAGCACCGCTCCGGCGGCTGCGGCACGGCATCTGCGTTGCCAAAATGCTCGATAATACACAAAGTATTATCTGCGCTTTTGGCTTAGCAGCTGCCGCACCTCGCTCGCCGTATCGGCACTTAGAATTATGCGGTATTGCCCTTATTTAAAACATACTCGTCTGGCCGGAATCCTCGTCGTCAAAGCGCTTCGGCACGGCCATGTGCAGGTGCTCATAGGCCAGGCGGGTCACGCAGCGGCCACGGGGCGTGCGGGTCAGCATGCCCATCTGCATCAGGTACGGCTCGCAGATGTCCTCCAGGGTGACGCTCTCCTCGCCCAGGGCTGCGGCCAGCGTTTCCAGACCGACGGGGCCGCCGCCGTACATCTCAATGATGGCGCGCAGGACACTGCGGTCCAGCTCGTCCAGACCCAGCTCGTCAATGTCCATCCACTTGCGGGCGGCGATGGCGGTCTCCTCGTCAATTGTGCCGTCTCCCTGCACGGTGGCAAAGTCGCGCACGCGCTTGAGCATACGGTTGGCGATACGCGGCGTGCCGCGGGCACAGCGGGCCAGCTCCAGCGCGCCCTCCTCGGTGATGGGCACGCCCAGAATGCCCGCGCTGCGCAGGATGATGCGGCCCAGCTCCCGGGGGCTGTAGGGCTCTAATTTGAGCAGGATGCCGAAGCGGTCACGCAGCGGCCCGGTCAGCTGGCCCGCGCGTGTCGTGGCGCCCACCAGCGTGAAGCGCGGCAGATTGATGCGGATGCTCTGGGCACTCGGCCCCTTGCCGATCATGATGTCGAGGGCGAAATCCTCCAGCGCGGGGTACAGAACTTCCTCGACCTGACGCGATAAACGGTGGATCTCATCAATAAAAAGAATGTCGCCCTCCTGCAGGTTCGTCAGCAGGGCGGCCAGGTCGCCGGGCTTCTCGATGGCCGGGCCGGACGTGATGCGGATTTGTACGCCCATCTCCTGCGCCACGATGCCGGCCAGCGTGGTTTTGCCCAGGCCCGGCGGGCCGTAGAGCAGGATGTGGTCCATCGGCTCGCCGCGCTGCTGCGCCGCCCGCAGATAGACCTTCAAGTTGCCCTTGGCCTTCTCCTGACCGACGTAATCGTCCAGGGTTTTCGGGCGCAGGCTGACTTCCTCCGTGTCGGCGGGGGTCATATCGGGGCTGACGAGACGGCTGGGGTCCACGGTGTATTCCTGGTTCAATTCGGCACTCCCCTTCTGTTACACGCGCGACAGACTGCGCAGCGCGATGGTGATGATCTCCTGCACGGAGAGGGTCTCGTCGACGCGGGCCACGGCAGCGGCAGCGTCCGACGGCGCATAGCCCAGGCTGACGAGCGCGGCGACGGCCTGCGCGGGCGCAGAGCTGGGGGCCGGGGCGGCAACATTGCCGGAGAAGCCCGTGCCCGCGGCCAGCCCCTTGCCGACCTTGTCCTTCAATTCCAGCGTGATGCGCTGGGCCAGCTTCGGCCCGACGCCCGCGGCCTTGGTGAACGCTTTGTGGTCGCCGCTGGACGCGGCCAGCGCGATTTTTTCCGGCGTCATGATGGACAGGATGGACAGCGCGGCCTTGGGGCCGACGCCGGTGACGCCGGTCAGCATCTTAAAGCAGTCGCGCTGCTCCTCGGCAGCAAAGCCGTAGAGCGAGACGTCGTTCTCGGTGACGTTCATAATCGTATAAACGGTCCCCTCCTGCCCGGCGGGGGGCAGGGCCTCGCCGGTGGTGGCGGGGATCTGGACAAAATAGCCGACCCCGCCGCAGCTGATGACGACGGAATCCAGCGTTTTCTTGATGATTTTTCCGGTAAGGCAGTAGATCATGGTGTATCCTTCTTTTGTATGGTGGAAAGCCTTCCCCCACTTGGGGGAAGGCAAGGGATTATCTCACCGGTGTCCCCATCAACCGGCTGCGGCTGCAATGGCAGTGGGCAATCGCCATGCCGAGGGCGTCGGCGGTATCGTCGGGCTTGGGGACGGACTCGAGGTGCAGCATTATGCGGGTCATCTCCTGAATCTGCTTCTTCACGGCCTTGCCGTAGCCGGTGATGGCCTGCTTGACCTGCATGGGTGTGTATTCGTAGATCGGCACGCCGCACTGCGCCGCGGCCAGCAAAATGACGCCGCGGGCCTCGGCCACGCCGATGACGGTGGTCTGGTTGTGCTGGTAGTACAGCTTTTCGATGGAAAGGGCTTCGGGCTGGTAGCGCTTGCAGATGTCGAATACGCTCTCATAAATTTCAACGAGGCGCTGTTCAAAGGGTGTGTCCTTCTCGGTGATGACTGCTCCGTAGCCGATGGGTGCAAAGCGGTTGCTGATGTACTCCACAACGCCCCAGCCCACAATGGCATACCCCGGGTCGATGCCCAAAACGCGCATAGTCCTATACCTCCCCACTTTAACCGATATAGTATACCATAAAATTGCAGTTACGTCCATAGGTTGTAAATAAAAAAGCCTCCCTTTCGTGTGAAAGAGAGACTTTTGGGAACGAGCGGCTTCCCCCTCGGGGGAAGCTGTCAGCGGCCCCGCCCGCTGACTGATGAGGGCAAGGCCTGCGGTAGTTGCCTGTTCAGGGTCTCCAATGGCAAACCGGTCCCTCATCCGGCCCTGCGGGGCCACCTTCCCCGAGGGGGAAAGCTGCGCGGTAGTTATTATACATGGGCACCGGGTAAAATGCAAGTGGGGGTGGCCGCGTTGCAGGGGGCGGCGTCCCCGACGCCCCGCCGCGGCCTTCCGCAGCAGCCCATGGATGGGTAGCTACGCAGACAGCGGCGGTATGGGGGCATGCCGCCCTACATACTCTTACCCCTCCAGCTGCTCCTTATGATATTGCAGTGTGTACAGCTGGTAATATCTGCCGTGCTTCGCCAGAAGCTCCTGATGGTTCCCCTGCTCGAGGATCTTGCCGTGGGACAGCACAATAATGTTGTCCGCGTGCTGGATGGTGGACAGCCGGTGCGCGACGATCAGCATCGTGCCGACGGACCGCATCTTTTCCAGCGAATCCTGAATCAAAAGCTCGGTCTCGGTGTCAATATTCGCCGTGGCTTCGTCCAGAATCATAACGCTTGGCTTGTGGATGATCGTCCGCGCAAAGCTCAGCAGCTGGCGCTGCCCGGCGGAGAAGTTGTTCCCGCGCTCGCGGACCTCCTCGTCCAGACCGTGGTCCAGCTTGTCAATGAACTTGTCGGCGTTGACATAGCGGCAGACCTGTAGGATCTCCTCGTCGGAGATGCCCTCCTCCCGCAGGACGATGTTGCTGCGGATCGTGCCCGAGAAAAGGAACACGTCCTGCAGCATCTGCCCGAAGTGACGGCGCAGCGACGAAATTTTGATTTTGCGGATGTCGATGCCGTCAATCAGGATCTCGCCCTTCTGGAACTCGTAGTTGCGGCAGATCAGCGAGAGAATCGTGCTCTTGCCCGAGCCCGTCGAGCCGACAAACGCCACGGTCTGGTGTGGGTCAATGTGGAAGGACACGCCCTGCAGCACCCACTCGCCCGGAAGATAGCTGAACCAGACGTCGCGGAACTCGATTTCGCCCTTTACCTCGTCCAACTCGATGGCGTCGGGGGCGTCCACCATTTTGGGCGCAATGTCCATGATGGAGAACACCTTCTCCGACGAGGCCAGCGCCGACTGCAGCCAATTGAACTGCTCGGCCAGATTCTGGATGGGCGTGAAGAATTTGGAAATGTACATGTAGAACGTGACGATGGTGCCGCCTGTGATGGTCTGGCCCAGAAACGTCACGCCGTTCAGATGCCCCATGCCGCCGAGATAAAAAAGACACAGGATCGAGCAGATATACAGCATGTAGACCAGAGGACGAAACACGCCGAACACAAAGATCTCCTCCCGGTTCGCGCGGGCGAGGCGCTGGCTTTTCTCGCGGAACTCCTCCATCTTCTCGTCCTCGCGGCCAAAGATCTGCGTGACCTTGATGCCGGACAGATTCTCCGACAGGTAGGTGTTGATGTCGGTGGTCGCGTCCTTGACCTTGCGGTAGGCCCGGCGGGAGAACTTGCGGAAGATAACCGTAAAAATCACGATGAACGGCACAAAACAGAGCACCATCAGCGTCAGCTCATAGTTGAGCGCCAGCATGGCGACCAGGATGCCGAGGATGACAAAGATGTTCTTGGTCAGCGTGACCAGCAGGTTCGTGAACATCATCGAGATAGCGTTCGTATCGTTCGTCACGCGGGTGACGAGCTTGCCGACGGGAATCTCGTTCAGCTGCTCGTGGGACAGCGACTCAATGTGGGTGAATAGGTCCTCGCGCAGGTCGGAGATGATGCGCTGGCCGACGCGCTGCAGAATGACGGCCTGGAAGTAGGTGCTGGCCATCGAGAAAACGAGCACGCCCGCATAGACGGCGACGCCCGCGAACAGTCGCGGCAGCTCGAATTCGCCTGAGACCAGCTCCTCCAGCGCGCCGACGATCAGCGGCGAGATGATGTCATAGGCAATCGAGAACAGCATTAAAAACAGCACAACGACGAATTTTGCCAGGTACGGCTTGGCGTACCCGGCCAGGCGGCGCAGAATCTCGCTGTCGTTCATCGTGCGCTCAAAGCCCATCGTCTCCTTTTTGTCCTTGATGAGGGCGTAGGCCAGCACCAGCAGCGCCGTGACGACACCGATGACTGCGCCTACCAGCAACAGCGGATTTATGTTAGCCATGGCTGCCGCCTCCTTCCTCGTCCTCGAGCTTCTGCAGATCGACCATGCGGCGGTATTCGGCGCAGCTGCGATACAATTCATCGTGCGGGCCGACGGCCTCGACCCTGCCGTCCTCGATAAAGACGATCTTGTCCAGCTGCTCCACCGTCGAAATGCGGTGGGCGATCAGCAGCGTCGTCTTGCCCGCGCGGCTGGTCTTGAGGTTGTCGAGGATGATTTTCTCGGTGCGGGTATCGACAGCCGAGACAGAGTCGTCCAGAATCAGGATCGGCGCGTTTTTCAGCAGGGCACGCGCAATCGAGATGCGCTGCTTCTGTCCGCCGGAGACGGTCACGCCGCGCTCACCGAGTACGGTCTCGTAGCCGTCCTTGAAGTCCACGATGTTGTCCCGCACATCAGCCAGCGCGGCGGCACGGTCAATGTCGGCCTGGCTGGCGTCGTCCACGCCGAAGCCGATGTTGTGGGCAATCGTGTCCGAGAACAGGAAGTTGTCCTGCGGCACGTAGGCGCAGGCGTCGCGCACCGAATGGATGGACACGGCGTTCACGTCCTGCCCGTCCACAAACAGCGTGCCGTCGGGCACATTGTAGGTACGCAGCAAAAGGTCCACCAGCGCGGTCTTGCCCGCGCCGGTCTTGCCGACGATGCCGACGCTCTCGCCGGGCTTGATGGTGAACGATACGTCCTTCAGCACGTCGTACTCGCCGTCTGGGTAGCGGAACGTCAGATGGCGGAACTCAATGCCGCCGTGCGGATCGCGCAGGTCGGCGACGCCGTCGCGGTCCGCCACGTCGATGGGCGCATCCAGAAGCTCGGTAATGCGGTTCAGCGATGCCTTGCCGCGGGAGGTCTTTTCGATCAGCATCGAGATGGCCATGATGGGCCAGACGATGGCCTCAAAGTAGCCGATGTACTCCACAAGCTGACCTGCGTTGAACTGCCCGCGCCAGACGAGCCAGCCGCCGTAGCCCAAAATCACGCAGATGACCGACTCGACGAACAGCGTGACCAGCACCTCGAGCAGTGTTGCAATCTTGGTGTAGGCGACGTTGACCTCCTCGTTCTCCTTGTTGAGGCGGCGGAAGGCAATCAGCTCCTTGAGCTCCTTCACAAACGCCTTGATGACCGCAATGCCGGAAAAGTTCTCCTGCGCAAAGTCGGACAGGTCGGAGAACGCCTGCTGGCGCTCCTCCCACCGTCTGGTCATGACTTGGCTCATGACGGTGCCGAGTACGAACATGACCGCCGCCGGAATCAGCGCCAGAAGTGTTAATTTACAGTCCATCCGCCACATCTTGACCAGCGCCATAATGCCCAGCACGGCGGCGTCAAAGAACATCAAAATGCCGTCGCCGAAGCACTCCTGAATGGTGTCGAGGTCGTTGGTGTAGAGGCTCATCAGGTTGCCGACCTTGTTGACCTGATAGTACTGCTGGGACAGGCGGCGGCTGTGGTCAAACATCCGCTCCCGCAAATCGGCGGCCACGCTGACCGCTGACCCGAAGAAACAGACGCGCCACAGGAACCGCCCGATGACCATGAGCACGACGATCCAAATCATTGGCAGGCAGATGTGCTGAAACAGCACCTCCCTGGTAAAGGGCAGCGTTTGGCCGTCCACGACCACCTGCCCCAGATTTACGCCGTTGATGACCAGCCGGTACAGCTCCGGGATGAGCAGCTGAATGTAGTCCACCGTCAGCAGTGACAGAATGCCCAGCAGCAGCACCGGCGCGTGCTTGAGATAGTATCGGTTGATCGCTTTGCCGAAAATCACGGCGATCCTCCCTCCTTTTCCTATGGCAACACCGCACAATTCCCGCCTTACGGCTTAAGCACCGCTCCGGCGGCTGCCGTGCCTCGCTCGCCGTATCGGCACTTAGAATTGTGCGGTATTGCCCTATTTCTGCTTTGAACAAAGTACGACAAAATGCCGTAAAATATAAGTATATCGTACCAGCGAAGGCTCGTCAATGGGGACACAAAAAAGCGACCAGCCATAAAGCTGATCGTATTCCCTTTACTGTGCAGGCTTTTCCAAAATCAGGATATTTTCCCGCAACTGATATTTATGGGATGTGGAATTTTTCATTTGCCATAAAACAACCTCGGCATTGACATAGCCAAGGCGTTCACCGACGATGCGCAACAATTCGGCTGTTTGGATATGCACCATTTTAAATGCGTGAGAATCACTTACCAGCAGGGAAATTTTCCCGCCGGGACGCAGAACACGATAGCATTCGCGCAGCGTGGCGGCCATGCCGCCGAAGTATTCCCAAATCAGCTTTGTGTACAGCTTCTCAAAGCCGCTGGTTGCGCCGTCGCTTTTTAGGCGGGCATCAATCAAATCAGTGATTTGTCGGATTTCAGCAATGTCCTCAACCAATGCCCGCTCGTGATCCTCCTTGTAGATGTTGGTGGTAGAGCCGCGAATCATACGTTTTTTGATTGTGCGGAAGGAGGCAAGGTCAGTAGCATAGCCTTGGAAAATCAGTTCCAGCTTAGAGTGTTTTGTGTATTCGTGATCGCCGGGATAGGGCGGCGAAGTAATCATAAGGGATATGCTGTTTTCTGCGACATAATCGGTCAGAGAGCGGCTGTCGCCCAACAATGTCGTAGCAAGTGTTCGACGCTGCACGTCCGTCACGCTACGCAGATCGGTAAGCATCATATTTACCTTGTCGCGGAAAGCTTGTAGTACATCGGCATCTTCCTTCGGCTTGCCGATGCCGAACCCTGGACCATACTTTACGTTAGATACGGGGACAAGAATAGACGAAATAGCGAACAAAAATAAGTCTCGCTCGGCACCTTCGGTCTGCGCCTTTACGGCGGCTTTCAACAGCTTGATTTTTACCAGTGGTTTGTCAGAAATATAGCGGCAATCCAGTGCTGCTGGGCGGTCAGTATTGGCAAGGGCGGCCAGGTGATCCCTGTCGTCCCAGTCAATACCAGCTGCCGCAGCGAGATAAGTGGCAATGATATGCTGCTTTGCTGCTTCGATGGCGTCACAATTAACATTCCAGTTCAGCTTTTGCTGTGCGGCGAAAACCATAAAGTTATTAGCATCAATACCATAGGACGGAATGCCTTTCAGTTTACAGACAAGCTGCGTTGTGCCGGAACCGTTGAATGGATCAAGCACAATGTTTCCGTCTCCAGCACGAATCCCTTCCCGCTGTAGCATATATTCCGGGAAGACTGGCGTATAACCCAGTACGAAATTGTACCAGTCATGAAACGGGTAGCCGTTTGCCATGCAGGAACGCCCCTCAAACGTGCCGATCAGAGGCTCTGCCGGATACGCTTGAAGAAGGTGCTCGCATACTTTACAGCTGCTTCTTGTTGGGGGATGGTAACTGAATGCCATCAAATACTACCTCACATTTTTACTTTTTCTGCCATGCGGCCAGCGGTGAATCAAGGCGGACACGGACAATCTCTATGATATTGAACATGGCGGCGTCTTTATTCCTTTTGGCGTCGTACAGCGGATTATGATCCAATACAGCCAGTAGCATACCGGTAGGTTCCATTTTAGCAGCGATAGGACGTACAACCAGGTTGAAATCATTGCGCTTATATTTCGTGATAAACGTTTGATACTGACCGTACAGTTGGACAAGATTGATGTCGTCAGAAGTGCTGATCGCTTTGGCCTCCACAGGGTACACATAGATGTTGCGGGAAGTCTCCGCGACATAGTAGCCGTCGATTTCGTTGGGCTGCCATTTCATGGGAGACTGCACGCGCTGGACAGTCTGTCCGAGTATCTGCGAAAGAATATCACAGTAGTCAATGACACTGAACAGCGATGCCTCGTCGTTGGAAATAAATTTCTGAACAAGGAGGGGAACCTTGTTCACTATCGTGACTTCACGGTCAGGTATTCCCCATTCCAGCCAATCCTGAATGGGAATGGTCTGGCCGTTGGCATCAAATCCGCGGTAAACAAATGTACCGCAATAATTATCACCGCTCTGTCCACCCGGGACGGGACCTGTTTTTTTGCGCAAATCGTAGCCGTATTGGATTACGTGCGCAGGTAGGCGCTGTGCAATGGTGTTTCTCTTCCGCGTCAGGTCAAGCACAAAATTTGACCACGAAGTGGGCGTAGCGCCGCCGGTGGCACGAATCCCCTCACCGACTTCCCGCAAGGTGAAATCAATATCTTCCCCAATATGCTGCGTGCCACAATTGGTTTTCATGTCAAACAGATATGCGAGAACAGCGTGCTTATTGTAGGTTTTGTTTGCCATAGTGAGCCTCCCGGTGGTCGGGCATACAATAGTATGCCATATTTGTTACTTATAGTCAACTTCTTTTTCGAAGTCGAAAAAGTCCCTCATGGAAATATCCAAGGCAATTGCAACTTTTTCCAGGCTTAGCAGTGTAGCGTTGCGCTTTCCGGTTTCGATACCTGCCAGGTATGTCCGATCAATACCAGCCTTTAGGGCAAGTTTCTCTTGGGAAAGGCCGCGCTGCTTGCGCAGTGCGCGAATCCGATTTCCAACCTGTTCTGTAATCATAACGACATCCTCCGTTGCATTTCAGCATACCGGATTGTAGCCTATGATTCAACGGACTATAAGTAACAAACTTCATGGAGAAAACAAAGTTTGACAAAGATTATTTTATCAACTGCGGCACTGTGTAACGTATCAGCTCATAGGAGAAGGCTACGTTAAAAGAATCCGCGGCGGTACGACTTAGAGGGGGACGAGGGCACAGCACGCCCGGCCATGCGGCAGTCGTTCAGCTCCCGGGTCGATGAGGAGCATCGACCCCTACATGCAGAAGCGGATGCTTGCATCCGCGGAAACAAAAGAAAAGCCCCTTGCCGAACGTATCGGCAAGGGGCTTTCTCTGGTGCGCGGTACAGGACTCGAACCTGTGACCTCCTGCACGTCAAGCAGATGCTCTACCAGCTGAGCTAACCGCGCATATACGTCACTGCGTTTCAGCGACGTATGTTATTATAGCATACTGCTTTGCGGAATGCAAGCCCTTTTTGCAAAAAAATTAGTCCAGAATCCGCCCATCGGTGGAAATCGTTACGACCTGCCACGGAATGAACTTGCCGGACGCCTGCAAGGCGCGCTTGGCGGCATTTTCCAGCCCGCCGCAGCAGGGCACCTCCATGCGCACAACAGTGACCTCTTGAATGTCGTTGCTGCGGATGATGGCGGTCAGCTTCTCACTGTAATCGACGTCGTCCAGCTTGGGGCAGCCCACCAGCGTGATGTGCCCGCGGATGAACCGCTCGTGGAACGCGGCGTAGGCGTAGGCCGTGCAGTCGGCAGCGATCAGCAGCCGCGCACCGTCAAAGTAGGGTGCGTTCACAGGCACCAGCTTGATCTGCACGGGCCACTGGCGCAGCCGGCTGGGGGCCGTCGTCGGGGCGCTCTCCCCTGCCTCGGCGGGGTGCAGGGCCTTGGCCATGCTGCCCGGGCAGACGTGCATCGCCTTGGGCGCACTGCCGGGGCAGCCGGGCGTGTGGGCGGTCTTGTGCTGCCTGGCGGCCTGCACGGCGGCCTCATTGTAGGGCGCGGCCTCGCGCTGCTCAAACGTAATGGCCCCCGTGGGGCAGTGCGGCAGGCAGTCGCCCATGCCGTCGCAGTAGTCGTCGCGCATCAGCGTGGCCTTGCCGCCGATCATGGCGATCGCGCCCTCGTGGCAGGCGGCGGCGCAGGCCCCGCAGCCGTTGCATTTCTCCTGGTCGATGTGAATGATTTGTCGTTTCATGGTCAGCCTCCTTGACTTTGTGCTGTCATTTTACTACAATAGCAGCAAGAGTTCTGTTGTAGCAACAACATGTGAGGTGCATAATTATGGAATTGCCGGATGTACCACTGTTCCGTGGACTGACCGCCGACGAGGCCGAGGCAGCCGTAACCGCGCTGCGGATGCGCCGCAGGGCATTTGCCAAGGGGGAGATCCTGTTGGAGGCCGGGCAGAGAGCCCCGGCGCTGGGCGTGGTGCTGACCGGGCGGGTGCACATGGAGCACCTGGACGTCTGGGGCAGCAAGACGCTGCTGGGCCAGGCCGGGCCGGGTGACCTGTTTGCCGAGACCTACGCCTGTCTTCCGGACGAGCCGCTGCGGGTCAGCGTTGTGGCCGCAGAAAACGGCGAAGCACTGTTTTTGGAGACCGGGCAGCTTTTGCAGTGCGGCTGCGAGCCGTGGCGCTGGAAGCTAACGCAAAATCTTTTGCGCATTGCAGCGCGTAAAAATCTGGGGCTGGCGCAGCGCAGCCTGTACACCGCCCCCAAGACGATCCGCGGGCGGATCACGGCGTACTTTTCGGTGCTGGCGCGGCAAAACGGCAGCCTGCGGTTTACGCTCCCCTTTGACCGCCAGCAGCTGGCCGACCACCTTGGTGTGGACCGCAGCGCCTTGAGCAATGCGCTGAGCCAGATGCAGAAGGATGGACTGCTGGTGATCGATAAGCGGGAGGTAGAGCTGAAACAGGTGGAGGAGATGTGAGGGAAGCCGTCAGCGGCCCCGACCGCTGACTGATGAGGGGCAACCTTGCGGAAATTGCCTGTAAACGGGTTATTCCCGTGAACTTACCCCTCATCCGGCCCTGCGGGGCCACCTTCCCCCAAGGGGGGAAGGCTTGAAGCCTTTATAAAAAGGCCGCTGACAATTATGCCAGCGGCTTTTTTATAAATTTATCGTACCACCGTCTCCACCTGCGGTGCGCCGCCTGCCAGCTGTTCCGCGGTGACAGGCTGTACCTCGCCGGGCTGGTCCAGCTTCTCGCGGGCCACGGCCAGCATCAGTTTGATGCGGTTTTCCTGGTTGACGCGGGTCGCGCTGGGGTCGTAGTCCACGGGGGTAATGTTCGCGTCCGGGTGCAGGGCGCGGATCTTATTGATCATGCCCTTGCCCACAATGTGGTTCGGCAGACAGCCGAACGGCTGGGCGCAGACAATGTTGCCGTAGCCGCCCTCGACCAGCTCGATCATCTCGGCGGTCAGCAGCCAGCCCTCGCCCATCTTGGCACCCAGAGAGATGATGCCCTCTGGCTTTTTCATCAGCTCGCGGAACGAGCCGGGCGCGTAGAAGCCGTACTTGCGCATGGCGTCATAGCTGGCGCAGCCGATGCCGTCCAGCCAGCTCAAGAACGCGTCCGCGCCGCCCGCCACCAGCTTGTTGCCGCCGTACAGGTCGATGTCCAGCTTGTAGTTGGCCACGCAGTACTCCACAAAGCCCATCAGGCCGGGCAGGTTGACCTCGCAGTCCTGGCTTTCCAGAAATTTTTCCAGATCATTGTTGCCCAGCGGCGAGTATTTGACATAAATCTCGCCGACGACGCCGACCTTGACCTTCGGCACGCGGGTGACGGGAATGGTCGCGTAGTCCGCGGCAATGTCGTAGAACCGGCGCTTCATGTCATGGGCGGAGTAGTTCTTGTCGTCGCGGATCCAGCCCTGTATCGTAGAGATCCACTTCTCGGTCATGGCGTCGGCGTCGCCCCTGTGGTTCTCGTAGGCGTGGGTCTGGCTGCGCAGGGCGACCAGCATATCGCCGTAAAAGATCGACGCAATGACCTTGCGCAGCAGCGGCACGGTCAGCGGCAGACCGCTGCCCTTTTCCAGACCGGAGAAGTTCAGCGATGCTACGGGAATATTGCCGTAGCCCGCCTTGACGAGCGCCTTGCGCAGCAGCTTGATGTAGTTGGACGCACGGCAGCCGCCGCCGGTCTGGGTGATGAGCAGCGCGGTGTGGTCCAAATCGTATTTGCCGCTGTTCAGCGCGTCGAGAAACTGCCCGATGACGAGCAGCGCCGGGTAGCAGGTGTCGTTGTGGACGTATTTCAGGCCCAGCTGCGCGACCTCGCTGCCGCAGTTGCCGAGCACCTCGGTCTGGTAGCCCTCGCTGGCCAGTGCCGCCTGCATGAGCCGAAACTGAGTCACGGCCATGTTCGGAATGAGAATTTTATGGGTCTTTACCATGTCCTTGGTAAAGTTGGGGGTCATGTATTCCATGGAATTGCCTCTTACTTTTTGTCCTCTTTGCGTTCTTCCAGCGCCGCAAACAAACTGCGCAGTCTTATGTTCACCGCGCCCAGATTTGTGATCTCGTCGATCTTCAGCTGGGTGTACAGCTTGCTGCCCGCCTGCAGAATCTCGCGGGTCTCGTCGGTGGTGACGGCGTCCAGGCCGCAGCCGAAGGAGACGAGCTGCACAAGGTCCATATCGGGGTTCTCGGTGCAGTATTTTGCGGCGGCGTACAGGCGGCTGTGGTAGGTCCACTGGTTCAGGACGGAGGTCTGGAACTTCTGCTCGTGCCAGCTGACGGAGTCCTCGCTGATGACGGCAGCGCCCTGCCGGATGATGAGCTGGTCAATACCGTGGTTGACCTCAGGGTCAACGTGGTAGGGGCGGCCCGCCAGCACAATGATGCGGCGGCCTTCCCTGCGGGCCTGCGCAATGATCTCGGTGCCCTTGTCGCGCAGCTGCTGCATGTGGCGGGCGTACTCGTCGTAGGCCGCATCAATGGCTTCGTGCACGGCCTTCCGGTCCAGCCCCGGGAAATAATGGTCCAGCGTCTGCTGGAATTTCTTGTAGAAATCCTTGCGGCGCTCGAGATTGAAGTAATCGTAGATGAACTTCGTCGCCTTCAGCTCGGGGCAGTTGCCCTCGAGCACCTCGGGATAGTAGGCCACGACGGGGCAGTTATAATGGTTGTCGCCCAGGTGCTCGTCCAAGTTGTAGCTCATGCAGGGGTAGAAGATCGCGTCGACGCCCTGCTCGCACAGCCAGTGGATGTGGCCGTGGCTCAGCTTCGCCGGGAAGCAGGCCGTGTCGCTTGGGATCGTCGCCTGACCGCTCTGGTACAGCTTGCGGTTGGAGAAGGGGCTGACGACGACCTCAAAGCCGAGGCGGCTGAACAGCGTGTGCCAGAACGGCAAAAGCTCGTACATATTCAGGCAGAGCGGGATGCCGATCTTGCCGCGGCTGTTCGCAGGGGCTGCTGCCTTGCGGTAGCCGTCCAGCAGCTTGAGCTTGTAGGCGTAGAGGTCCAGGTCCTCGTTGTTGGCCTTGCCGGTCACGGGCTTGTCGCACCGGTTGCCGGAGATAAAGCGCTTGCCATCGGCAAAAACGTTGACGGTCAGCTGGCAGTGGTTGCCGCACCCCTGACACTGCACGGTGTTGACCTTCTGGCTGAAATGCTCCAGCTCCAGCTGGGTCAGCACGGTGCTGCGGGCGTGCGCGCCTGCCTTGGCCTTGCCGTACAGGGCCGCGCCGTAAGCGCCCATCAGGCCCGCAATGTCGGGACGGATGACGTTGACGCCCATCTCCTTCTCAAAGGCGCGGAGCACAGCCTCATTGTAGAAGGTGCCGCCCTGTACCACAATGTTGCGGCCCAGCTCCTCGGGGCTGGACGCGCGGATGACCTTGTACAGTGCGTTCTTGACGACGGAGATGGACAGACCGGCGCTGATATTTTCAATCGAGGCACCGTCCTTCTGCGCCTGCTTGACAGACGAGTTCATGAACACGGTGCAGCGGCTGCCAAGGTCAACGGGCTTGTCGGCAAACAGGCCCAGCGCGGCAAACTCCTTGACGTCGTAGCCCAGCGCCTGGGCGAACGTCTGCAAAAAGCTGCCGCAGCCGGAGGAGCAGGCTTCGTTCAGGAAGATGTTGCTGATCGCGCCGTCCTCAATTTTGAAGCACTTCATGTCCTGACCGCCGATGTCGATGATGAAATCTACGTCGGGCAAAAAGTGCTTGGCGGCGGTAAAGTGCGCGACAGTCTCGACAAGACCGCGGTCACAGTGGAACGCATTTTTGACGAGCTCCTCGCCGTAGCCGGTGGTGGTCACGCTGGCGATCTGCAGGCCCGGGTGATCCCTGTAGAGACCGAGCAGCGTCTCCCTGACGAGCGGGATCGGGTTGCCGAGGTTCGGACGATAGCGCTCGAACAGAATGTTCGCGTCGTTGTCGATGACGACGAGCTTGATGGTGGTGGAGCCGGAGTCGATGCCGATATGTACCGGCCCGCAGTCTGCGCCAAAGGGCAGGCAGGGCACGGTGGCCTTTAAGTGGCGGGCGTGGAAGTCCTCGTACTCCTGTTTGTTTGCGAACAGCGGCGGCAGGCTGACGTAGGTCGCTGTGGCGCTGTATTCGTCGAGACGCTTGGCAACCTCGCGCAGGTCGGATTCCTCGTCGGCATAGAACGCCGCGCCCATCGCAACGAAGAGCAGGCTGTTCTCCGGCAGGGTGCCGGTGACACCCAGAGTCTTGTCAAAGCTCCGACGCAGTGTCCCGGAGAAGGTCAGCGGGCCGCCGAGATACAGGATGTTGCCCTTGATGGGGCGGCCCTGTGCCAGACCTGCAATGGTCTGGTTGACAACGGCCTGATAGATCGACGCCGCGATGTCGCCCGCCTGTGCGCCCTGGTTGATGAGGGGTTGGATGTCGCTTTTGGCAAAAACGCCGCAGCGGCTGGCGATGGTGTAGGTGCGGGTCGCGGCCTGCGCGGCCTTGTCCATCTCGTCGGCGCCCATCTTCAGCAGGGTCGCCATCTGGTCAATGAACGCGCCCGTGCCGCCGGCGCAGCTGCCGTTCATGCGGACCTCGGTGCCGTTTGTCAGGAAAAGGATTTTGGCGTCCTCGCCGCCCAGCTCGATGATGCAGTCGGTGCCGGGGGCCAGCCGGTTGGCGGCCACACGGGTGGCAAAGACCTCCTGCACGAAGGGAACCTTGCAGCTGTCGGCCAGGCCCATACCGGCGGAGCCGGAGATGGCTAAGTAGGCGCGGCCATCGGGCAGATATTCGGCGGCAACCTTCTCAAGCAGCGCCCTGCCCTTCTCTAAAATATGGCTGAAATGGCGCTCGTAGGTCGAATAGACGATCTGCCCGGCGTCGTTCAGCACAACACATTTAATGGTGGTGGAACCAATGTCCAGACCAACTCTCATAGGATTTTGCCTCCTGCGGATGGAGTGAAATTGCGGGATATGTGCGCCGGGTCTGCCCCGCGGCGATACAATATCAGATTATATTATACAGGGTTCTGCACGATTCGGCAAGAGTACGGTGCAGGAAAACACGTTGTCAAATGCAGAAATCTGTCCCAAAAAAAACACCGAAGCGGTGCAGGAAAGTCCTGCACCGCTTCGGCATCAAAAGAAAAGAGGAGTATGGATGAAAAACTTGGGGTTCTGTTCTCAGGCCCGGGTCCCTGCTCCCTTCCTGAGAACACTTATAGTATACCCGCCATTTGTGTTAAAGTCGTGAAGGAAAATTCAACAAATTAAGAAGGGTTTGTGAACAAACCAAGCCTTTCCCCCCAGGGGGAGCCGCTCTAAACAAAAACCACCCGGCGCAAAACCGAGTGGCTATGTACAAACTTATTGCTCCTCCTGGCCCAATTTGTCGATCTGATCCTGCAAAAGCTGGGAGATCGGGCGGCGGGTGTTGCGCAGACGGTGGACCGGGGCGGCAGGGGCCGTGTGGTGCACGGGCTGTGCCTTGGCCTTGACGCGCAGACGCTCGGCGGGCTTTTCGGGAGACGGGGCGGCAGGCTTGGCAGCGGGGCGCGGCGGCACCGGTGCGGGAATATCCGTTTCCGGTGTGCCCTGCGCAAAGCTGCGCATATCGGTGCCCAGATCCTTCAGCTCGGCCTCGGTCTGGTCAAGTGCCTGATAGATGGCCTGCGTCAGGCCGTCTAAATCCAGCGTGGCGGCGCTCAGGCGCTCGTCCACGCGGGCCAGACGCTCCCGCACCAGCATGACGCCCGACGCAATGCTGCGGGCATTCTCTGCCATGCGGTTCTTCTGGGTCTCGGCCTGCTGCTTGAGCTCCCGCTCTGCGCTCTCGGCGTACAGGCGGGCATCGGCCAGGATCTTGCCGGCCTCGAGCTTGGCCTCCCGCACCAGATCGGATGTGGGGGCAGCCGGGGCGGCGGCAGTGTTCAGCGCGCGCGCGGCGGTCAGCTGCTTTTGCAGCTCGTCCACCTGCTGCTGCAGATCGTGGCATTTCAGCTGCCAGATGTTGGCGTTTTTCTGGGATTCCCGCTGGGTGGACTGGAAGGAGGCCGTCTTTTTCTTGATGGTCTCCAGCTGCTCGTCCGCCTCGCGGCGCTTGGCCTCGGCCGTGTCTGCACGCTGGGTCGCGGCAGCCAGCTCGGCCTTCAGGGCCTCCATGCGGCTGTCGGCGGTGCCCCGCTCGCTGCGCAGCTCGTCCAGCTTGGACTGCAGCTGCTGCAGCTGGCGGTTGTACTCCAGCTCGTGCTGCTGGGCCTCGTTGGCCAGTGCGTTCATGTAAGCCAGCACGTCATTTTTATCAAAGCCGAACAAGCTGGAACGAAAACCCTGTTCCTGAATGTTCATCGGTTCAGACGGCATGGCTTTTTACATCCTCTCGCAAAAAAATCATTAAGAACGCTTGTTCAGGATGCTGAGCAGGTCGTCAAAGTAATCGCCGTCATCCTCTTCCTCGGCAGGGGCTGCGGGCTGTGCGGCCACAGGCGTGTCCATGCCGGTGCTGAAGGACTGGGTGAAGATCGGGTTGGGCATGACGGGGTTGACCTGCGGCTGGACAGGCTGCACGGGCTGGACCGGAGCAGCGGCAGGCTGTGCGGCGGGCTGGGTAGCGGCCTGCGCGGCACGCTTGGCGTCAACATGGGCCTGAATGGGCTCGTCGACCTCGGGCGTGCTCTCGAAGCCTGTGGCAACGACGGTAATGCTCATCTCGTCGCTCAGGCGCTCGTCGAACGCAGTACCCCAGATGATGTTGGCATCGGGATGCGCACTCTGGGTGATCATGCTGGCAGCGGTCTCGACATCCTCCAGGCCGATGTCGGGGCTGGAGGTGATGTTGATGATGACGCCGCGTGCACCGGCAATGCTGGTCTCCAGCAGCGGGCTGGAGATGGCAGCCTTGGCGGCGTTCTCGGCCTTGCCGGCGCCCTTGGCAACGCCGACGCCCATGTGGGCAAAGCCGGCGTCCTTCATGATGGAGCGGACGTCCGCGAAGTCCAGGTTGATGAAGGCAGGAATGTTGATCAGGCTGGAGATGCTCTCAACGCCCTGGCGCAGCACATTGTCAGCGGCCTCGAAGGCGTTCATCAGGGTGATCTTCTCCTGGCTGATGAGCTTCAGGCGCTCGTTGGGAATGACGATCAGGGAGTCGACGTGCATCATCAGGGAAGCGATGCCCTGCTCGGCCTGCGCCATCTTGCGCTTGCCCTCAAAGGCAAAGGGCTTCGTGACGATGCCGACGGTCAGGATACCCAGGTCATGGGCCGTCTCGGCCACGACAGGGGCAGCGCCCGTGCCGGTGCCGCCGCCCATGCCGGCGGTGATAAAGACCATCTGCGCACCCTTCAGCGCGTTGGTGATCTCGTCCTTGCTCTCCTCGGCGGCGCGCTGGCCGATCTCCGGGTCAGCACCGGCACCGCGGCCCTTGGTCAGCTTGGCACCAAGCTGGACCTTCTGGGTGGCCTTGGAGTTGAGCAGAGCCTGCTGGTCGGTGTTCATCGCGACGAACTCGACCCCGGACAGACCGGACTCCACCATGCGGTTGACGGCGTTGCCGCCGCCGCCACCTACGCCGATAACCTTGATATTGGTTACATTTTGCATTTCTTCGTCGAGAACGAATGCCATGAGTGTATCCCCCTAAAAGTGATGTTGTGAAACCGGATTCCTGGGGTGCACCCACGCATGGGCACACTAATCCGTGATTTTTTACATATAACTGTTTATAAGGATAGCAAATTTTCCGCGCAATTTCAATACCTTAGCGAGAAATTCATAAAAAAATACGGCCTGCCCTGCCCTTTTGGACAACGCAGGCCGCGATAGAGACTGTATTTTTAGTGCAAAGCTACATACTTTGTGTAAGAATGTGAAAAAATTGAGAAGCGGAGCTGCTGTAATCGGCCATGTGCCGGGCGGTCTCCCCGCAGGGGCCGGGCATGCCCGGCCCGGATGCGTAAGGGGGGCGGCAGTCCGCGGAAGGTCTCAGGAAATCTCCGCCCCCAGCCCCCGCAGCGCCCCGGGCAGGTCCTCATACCCGCGGGGGATGTGCCCGGGGTCGCGCAGGCGGGTCTCACCGTCCGCGGCCAGTGCCGCCGCCAGAAGCGCCGCTCCGCCGCGCAGGTCGGG